>ERZ869936.442-NODE-442-length-39705-cov-5.414552_pt1 | contig 39705 bp, 28 predicted proteins | sample MGYA00520876_ERZ869936 | MGnify/ENA primary metagenome ERZ869936 (study PRJEB32218, sample SAMN09650985) | biofilter metagenome | isolation source: enrty point of leading RO module | place: Saudi Arabia: Thuwal, RO plant located on Red Sea | collected 2016-02-17 ... | reverse complement strand
GCAAGATGTGCCGAACGTCCGGGTTTTCCAATGGGGTGTTGTCGTTGGGTGCGCGCGGGACGAGCGAGACCTACACTACGGGTCCCTTTGACCCCGTTTCCGGGCTCGAGTCAGGAGCCCACGAAGTAGGTAGGATCGCAGTGAGAGGTCACCGAAACCACAGGTGGGTCCTTACCCTCGGCTTGTCGTCCGTTGCCATGGTCATCGGGCTCGGAGTCGCAGAGGTCGCTCTGCGCATCTCAGGGCTTGCACCGCCAAAGGGCTTGTTCACGGCGACGGAAGGGCAGTTTCGACGCATTCCAGGCACGTTCGCCCCCGGTCAGCGAGCGGTCCTAAGCGAAGGGACGCCATTCGAGCACCGGGCCACCATCAATCGACTGGGGTATCGGGGGCCTGAGATGCCCGCTTCGAAGCCCGACGGACAGTTCCGGATCCTCTTCGCCGGTGACTCCTTCACATGGGGTCACAACGTGGACGACACGGAGACGACACCGCTCGTCCTCCAGCGCTTCCTCGCAGAGCGCTGCACCCAGGCCGCGGTCGCCAACGCCGGTTTTCCGGGATCGACCATACTGGCACACCAGGCCATTATCGAACGCGGACTCTCCATCGATCCGGACCTCGTCGTTCTCATGTACCACGAGAACGACATCGACGAGCTGATCTACCCGCGGAGGTGGACCCAACTCGCATCCAATCGGAGGATCAAGTCCGCCTTTCCCGTGTCCGTCGCCTATCCGCTCGTGCGAAAAAGCGCCCTGTGGAGCACGGCCCAGCACGTGCGGCGGGTTTTCCAGAACCGTGGTGCGACGTCCCGTATGCCGACCATGCAGCATTCCACGCCCCGTGAGGAAGACGTGGTCCGGGCCCTGGACGAGTATCGAGAGCGCCTCGAAGCGACCCGTGACACCGTGCGCCTCCGTGGCTCGAGGCTCCTGTTTGTGACGTTCCCGCACCCTCGATCGGTGGAAGCCGGAGAGGGAGGCAGAGACTACGAGGCCATCCTGGCGATCGCCCGGAATCTGGACCTTCCGACCATCGATTTGCTGCCCGACCTGATGCGAGGTCCGTTGTCCGTGGCCGACGCCTATCTCGTTCCCGAAGACTACCACCCGTCGCCCTCGGGTCATCGCCTGGCCGCTCGGGTGATCGCGGATCGCATCCTCCAGGAGATGCGTCCCGAGGCGTGTAACGCGGCATAGGGCTGGACCTCCTCGCGCAGGTCGGCGTTACGGCCAGCCTATGCGCGTGGAACAGGGCTTGGAAGCGGCCGCAGACAACCTTGCATTACCAGCCCACGGGGCACTTCTTTGGAGAGGAGGCGGACGCCCTTTTCCCGACCGCCCCACCCCTCGTCGCACGCAGCTATACCGAGTTCCCCGACATCTTTGGTGCCCCTGGACCCGCGGGGGCGCCGTCATGAGACCCTGTAGATGACTCCGCCCCCCCCGCCCCCAGAGGGCACGAGGCTTCCCGAGCACGCCATTGCCATCGTCGGGATGGCCGCGCACCTGCCAGGAGCGTACGAGATCGACGCGTTCTGGCACAATCTGCGCGATGGTGTCGAGAGCATCCGACGATTCACCGACGACGAGCTCGAGTCGGAGGGAGTCGATCCTGGGCTCCTGCGCGATCCTCATTACGTGAAGGCCAACGGCGTCCTGGACCGGATGGAGTGGTTCGACGCGGGGTTCTTTGGTTTGAGTCCGCTCGACGCGGCAGTCATGGACCCTCAAACGAGGCACTTCCTGGAGTGCACCTGGCATGCCCTGGAGGATTCGGGACACGTCCCTGAGAGCTTCGAGGGGAACATCGGTGTCTTCGCCGGGGCGGGCGCGGCTCAGTACTTCTGGAAGAACGTGGTCCAGGACGCAGAGCTCATGGATACGGTGGGCTACTTCCTTCTACGCCACACCGGGAACGACAAGGATTTCGTGGCGACCCGCGCATCCTACGAATTCGATCTCAAAGGCCCGAGCGTCACCGTTCAGACGGCGTGCTCGACGTCGCTGGTTGCCGTCCATCTCGCCTGTCAGAGTCTCCTGAGCTGGGAGTGCGACATGGCACTCGCAGGTGGAGTGACCATCGAGCAGCCCCACTATGCGGGGTACAAGTACGAGGAAGGCGAGATCCTTTCTCCGGACGGACACTGCCGGTCGTTCGACAGCAAGTCGCAGGGTACGGTTTTCGGAAGCGGAGCCGGCGTTGTTGTCCTCCGACGTCTGGAAGACGCTTTGGCGGACGGCGACGAGATCCACGCGGTCATCCGCGGCACGGCCATCAACAACGACGGCGCCGGAAAGGTCAGCTACCTGGCCCCCAGCGTCGACGGTCAGGCGAAGGTCATTGCCGAAGCCCTCACCGTAGCGGACGTCGACGCCAGGTCGATCGGCATGGTCGAGGCCCACGGGACGGGCACACCCGTTGGGGATCCCATCGAAGTCACGGCGCTGACCCAGGCCTTCCGCACCCAGACCGAGGATGTCGGTTTCTGTGCGTTGGGGTCCGTCAAGTCCAATATCGGGCACCTGGATACCGCGGCGGGCGTCGCCAGTCTCATCAAGGCCACGCTGGCGGTGAAGCACGGAGAGATACCTCCGACGGTCCACTTCGAGCAGCCGAACCCGCTTCTGAACCTTGAGTCCAGCCCGTTCTTCATCAACGCCGAGGCGGTGCCATGGCCCGAGGGTGAGGGGCCACGGCGTGCCGGCGTGAGCTCGCTGGGCGTCGGAGGTACCAACGCCCACATCATCGTCGAGGAGGCGCCTCGTCGTGAGCGCCCCGACGAGTCCGATCGCCCCTTCCACCTTCTCACGTTGTCCGGTCGCTCGTCGAACGCGGTGGAAGACGCGTCTCGGCAGCTCTTGAACCACCTGGAGGAGCTGCCTGAAGGCTCGTTGGCCGACATCGGGTTCACACTGGCGGCCGGTCGTCGCCGCTTCGGACATCGACGGAGCATCGTCGCGTCCTCCGTCGAGGACGCCATCGAGAAGCTCGCCACCAGCGACGCCTCCAGCTCGGTCGACATCGCAAGCACAGCCGAGGGGCGAGAGGTCGCGTTTCTATTCGCGGGGGGAGGCGCGCAGTACCCGAACATGGGCCGGGCACTCTACGAGACCGAGCCCCTGTTCCGTGAGGTCGTCGACCGATGCCTCTCGTACCTCGAGGCGCAGGAGGACCTGGACCTCCGCCCCCTGCTGTTCGCCCCCGTGGATCGTCAGAGTGAAGCGGCACGGGAGCTCCAACGCCCGTCTCTGGCCCTCCCCGCACTCTTTACGATTCAGTACGCGCAAGCGCGGCTCTGGATGTCGTGGGGCATCGAGCCTACGGCCATGATCGGCCACTCCATGGGTGAGTACACGGCCGCGTGCCTCGCGGACGTCATGTCCATGGAAGACGCGTTGTCCATCGTGGTCCTCAGAGGCCGCCTCTTCGAGCAGGTCGAGCGTGGGGGCATGCTCAGCGTAAGTCTCGGCGAGGACGAGCTGGCGTCCTATCTGGGCGCGGATCTCTCCATCGCCGCAATCAACGCGCCTGAGGTCTCGGTGGCCGCCGGGCCGGTCGCCTCCATCGACGAGCTCGAAGGGCGACTTTCGGCCGCAGGAGTCGACGCTCGACGAATCCGGATCGATGTCGCGGCGCATTCGTCCATGCTGGACCCGATTCTGGAGGAGTTCCGAGCCGGCCTTCAAACCCGCGCATTCTCTCCTCCGAAGCGAAAGGTCATCTCGAACCTCACCGGGGAGATCGCCGGGGACGAACTCGCGGATCCGGACTACTGGGTCCGCCACCTCCGTCAAACGGTCAGATTCGCTGACGGTCTGGGACACCTGCTCGCCACCGACGGCCCGCTACTCCTCGAGGTGGGCCCCGGCCGGACCCTCGCCACCGTCGCCCGGATGCACCCGTCGTGGTCGTCCGACCAACCGACTCTGTCGTCGCTCCCCCACCCGAGCGAGCCCTCCGACGCTCTCGCCTTCCAACTCGGGACGCTGGGTGCATTGTGGGGACATGGCGCCGATCCCGATTGGGAAGCGGTGTTCGGCTCGGGGGGCCGCCGTCGACTTTCGCTTCCTGGATATCCGTTCCAGCGTGAACCACACTTCGTCCAGCCTCCCCTGGAAGAGTCGGGAGCGACATCGCGGCCCCGCGAGTCCGAGGACGATACGAGCCGACGCGAGGACATCGCTGAGTGGTTCTACAAGCCTCAGTGGACGCCCACGCTCCTGCCCGATGAAGGTGCCCGCACCGCCGAAGCGCGAATCCTGGTGCTCACGGACGTCGATGCTCCGGGGTCACGTCTGGCGGACCGTCTCGAGGCTGAGGGTCACCACGTCACAGTGGTGCATCGAGGCGATCGCTTCGAGAGGGACGGAGCGAGCTTCACGGTCCGCCCGGACGCGTCTGATGACTGGAAGGAGCTGCTCGAGGCACTGCACAGCGACTCAGGGCTTCCCTCCATCGCACTCCACACCTGGTCCCTCGGCGAGGCCCAAGGCGCCACTCTGGACGAAGAGCAGGCCGCCGCCTTCTTCGCACCTCTATACTTCTTCCAGGCGCTCGAGAGCACCGCTCCCAACCATGCCCTGGACTGGATCGCCGTCACGACAGGGGTCTTGGCGGTCTCCGGCACCGAGATCCTCGTCCCGCCACGGGCCTTGTTGCTCGGTCCGGTCCGCGTGGCCCCGAAGGAAATGGTGTCATTGAAGACGCGACTGGTCGACGTCGGCGACCTGCCACGCGAGTCGGGCCCCGAAGCACGCCTGTGGGAGCGCTTGGCCTCGGAGGTCACGGCTCCATCTGCGGAGCGGATCCTGGCGTATCGCGGTTCAGAGCGATGGACCGTCGCCTACGCCCCTCGCCCCGTCGAGGCGGCTGCCGGACCAGCCATCGCCGACGGAGCCACGGTCCTCATCACCGGCGGGCTCGGTGGAATTGGACTGGAGATCGCCGGCGACCTGGCTCAGCAGGCGAGAGTCAACCTGGCCTTGTCGAGTCGCCGGGGCCTGCCGCCTCGCGACGAGTGGCCGAGGCTGCTGGCCGAGCGTGACGAGAACGACAAGACGAGTCGGGCCATCCGGGAGATCCTCGCTATCGAGGCACAAGGCTCGTCCGTCGCGGTGTTCGCCGTGGACGTCACCGACCCTGACGCCATGGGAAGGATGGTCGGGGACGTCACCCAGCGCTTCGGACGGGTCGACGGTGTCATCCACGCCGCCGGTACGCTGGACGACGGCCCCCTGTTGGCGCGGGAAGCGGACCAGGCCCGGGCCGTCCTCGACCCGAAGGTCGCGGGCACGGAAGCCCTGAGAGGGGCCCTGCAGGGGGAGTCGCCGACGTTCGTGGTGCTCTTCTCTTCGGTCAGTGCCGTCATAGGCGCTCCTGGTCAGATCGACTACGCCGCCGCGAATGCCTTCCTCGACGCGTACGCTCGTGAGTGGGAGCGCACCAGCGGCACCCGGGTGGTATCGCTGGCCTGGGGCGCGTGGAAGGACGTCGGAATGGCCGCCGAGCTCGCAGGCGAAGTCCGGTACGACCGTTCGAAGGAAGACGGCGAAGATGGAACCGAGCTGTCGCATCCCTTCTTCGAGGTGCGTCGGGACGGGCCTGGCGACGAGCGGGCCGTAGCGTCGACGATGGGCCGTGACCGCCACTGGATGCTCGAGGAGCACCAGGTACGCGATGGTCCCTGGGTGCTCCCGGGCTCCGGGTACGTCGAACTGCTTCGGGCAGCCCGCCATGAGCTTCTACCAGACGGTCCCTTCGCTTTCCGCGATCTCGTTTTCGTGAGTCCGTTCCGCCTGGAGGGAGATGAGGCTCGTGAACTGGAGATCCGCCTTCAGCCGGTGGAGGGTGGTCACGGCGTGCTCTTCAGGAGCCGGAAAGATGTGAGCGCCGAATGGGTCGACCACGCGACGGCCTTCCTCCCCATAGATGGACACGTGACCGTGTCGTCAGAGGAACTCTCATCGGTCGTCGATCGGTTGGGCTCGCCCGAGCCGTTCGAGCAGCCGACGCACCCGTTCATGAACTTCGGTCCCAGATGGTCCAACATCATCGGCCAGTCCACCAACGGGGAGCAGGCGCTCCTGCAGCACGAACTCCCAGAGAGCTTCATCGACGACCTACGGGAATCCGAGTTGCACCCCGCTCTGCTCGACATGGCAACGGCGGGCGCGCAGCACCTCGTTCCCGGCGTGGACCCGGAACGTGATTTCCTCGTGCCCACCGGATATGGGGCCCTCAGGATGAGCGGCCCGCTTCAGGAGCGAATCACCAGCCACATCAGGCTGACGAGTGCAGAAGACGGCGGCATGCTGGCCTCCTTCGACGTGACCATCTATGGAGAGGATGGGTCGGAGTTGGTGGCCGTGAAGGACTTTAGCATGATCCGGGTCATGGGCGATGGCCTCCAGAGCGCGGCCTCCGACACCCCGTCGTGGCTGGAGGCGGCAATCTCTCCGGCCGAGGGTCGGGAAGTCATGCGCCGGGTCCTCGCACGAGGTCTCGGCCCGCACGTGTTCGTAGCGACCCGACCGCTCCCCGCCCTCATCGCCGAGGCCGCCGCGGCACCCTTGCGACAGCGCCCTGCCGCGGCTCGAGTGGCGCCGACTCGGGTCCTGATGCCCGAGGTCTCCGACGCTCTCGTTGCACATGACGCCGTCGCCGAAGCGGCGGCCCTCGGGACACCGGGCGACGTCGAGTCACCACGGGTCGTGGGCTTCATCGTCTACCGACCAGGGGAGCACGCCACTGTCAGCGAGTTACGACGATTTGTCCGGGACCAGCTCGATCGCAACGTGGTCCCGCAGAACTTCGTGGAGATGGTCGCGCTCCCTCGAGATGGCGACGGGGCGATTCGGACCGAGGAGCTGCGAGACCCCTTCGCGGCTGTGGACGACTATGTCGCGCCACGAACGGTGACCGAGGATACCATCGCTACCATCTGGTCCGACCTCCTGGCCCTCGATCGCGTGGGCATTCACGACAACTTCCTAGACGTCGGCGGGCACTCACTGGTGGGAATCCGAGTGCTCTTGAGGATTCAACAGGAGACGGGTGTCCGCCTCGAGGCCAACGCCTTGACCATGCAGACGCTGGAGCAGTTGGCAGCAGAAGTCGATCGGACGTCGGGCCAGGGCCCCGTCCCCCTCGAGGGTGCCGCCGACGGAGAGTCGATGGATGCCCGCGAGTCGACCGGGGAGCCGGCCGACGACGAAGCGGCGACAGCTCCGCAAACCGATTCCGATGCCGGCCGGGTGGACGACGGGGAGGACGACTCCCCGGGTGAAGGGTTCCTTTCCAAAGTGAAGCGAGCGGTCACGAAGCGATGAACCCCTTCTTCTTCGGCCCCTCCGAACGGCCCTTGTTCGGAGTGTACACCCATGGAAAGTCCGGCGGTGGCCCGGAGGGTGCCGTACTCCTATGCTACCCGACGGGCTCGGAGTACATGCGTGCACACCGCGCCTTTCGACAACTCAATACCCTGCTCAATCGTGTGGGATTGAGCGTCCTTCGCTTCGACTACTCGCACACGGGGGACTCGGCCGGCCACAGTGAAGATGCGTCCGTCGCCACGTGGCTGGACGACTTCGACTGGGCCATCGAAGAGCTCAAGGACAATGCCAGGGTGGAGTCCGTCTCCGTCGCAGGGCTGCGGATGGGCGCGACGTTGGCCACCCGCGCCTGCGTTGACCGATCCGATGTCGAGCACCTGCTCTTGTGGGACCCCATCGTCTCGGGCGGCGCGTATCTCGACGAGGTCGTGGGCCGTCCACGCCCGGATGGGGTGGTCGGAGTCGAAGGCTTCCCGATGACCCCGTCTCTGAGGGAGGAGATCGAGCACTTGGACCTGACCGCTGCTGAGCTGACGCCGAAGGGCATGATGTCCAGTATCCTGGTTGCCGAGGACCGCCCGGACTATCGCCAGTTGGCGGACGCCTGGCTCGGCAACGGATGGGAGGGGTCGTTCAGGGTCGTCCCTTCCGAAGGCAATTGGGCGCAGGCTGATCCCTTCGGCGACGCCCTCATCCCTCAGCAGATCATTCAGTCGATTGTCGACGAACTACGAGTACCGACCGCACGATGAGAGAACGAGCGATTACATTCGGCCCCGCGAATCTGGTTGGAATCATCACTCAGCCCGATCCCGGCGTGGCGAGACCGGATACACCGGTCATGATCATCCTCAACTCCGGCATCCTCCACCGCGCTGGCGCGAGCCGTACGTACGTGCAGATCGCCAGAGCCCTGGCGGACGACGGGATTACGACGTTGCGCTTCGACTTCTCCGGAGTGGGCGATTCGGAGGTCCGCAAGGACTCCATCCCCATCGAAGAGCGCTTCATCCAGGAGACGGTGGAGGCGATGGACTATATGCAGACGGTGACCGGCCAGAGACGGTTTATGGTCGGCGGGCTTTGTTCAGGGGGTGATGGAGCCTTTTGGGCCGGGCTCAGAGACGAGCGCGTGGTCGGGGTTTGGCAGATCGATGCCTTCTGCTACCCGACGCTCGGGTACCGTCTCCGCCGGTACGGGCCCAAGCTCCTGGACCCGAGGGCGTGGCTTCACTCCATCAAGGTCCGCCTGGTCAAGAGCGACTCGAACGAAGAGAAGGACGAGGAAAGCTTCGTGAAGCCGGAGTACCGCCGGGTCTTTCCTCCGCGTGAGGAAGTTGGCGCCGGTCTCGGGCAGCTACTCGACCGCGGAGTCGATCTCTACTTCCTCTTCACCGGCGGGTTGGAAGAGTACGCGTACGAGACGCAGCACGAGGAGACGTTTCCCCGGCTCCGGCTCGATGACCGGGCAGAGCTCCGGTATATCGGCGACTGCGATCACACGGTCACGAACCGTCAACATCAACGGATTCTCGTTGACGACCTTCGGGCCTGGTCGGGCCGCGTCGCGGGCGCCGAGGCGGCGGAGCTGTCTGCATGAGTGAGAACGGGCAAGGCGGTACCGACAGCGCTGCCGGCACCGTGCCTCCTATCAGCTGCTTCCTCATCGGATCGGACACGCTCCTCATGGAGTGCGGGGACATGCTGCTACGTGGTGGGCACGATGTCCGCGGCGTCATCTCGGCAGAGGCGAGAGTGCGGTCCTGGGCGGAGGCATTGGGCCTTACGGTATTGCACCCAGAGGAAGACATCCGCTCGGCGATGGCTGCACAGCCGTTCGACTACCTCTTCGCAATAACGTACCTGTCCATCATCCCGGACGAGATCCTCGACCTGCCGGCTCGGGGTGCGGTGAACTTCCACGACGGCCCGCTACCGAGTTACGCGGGCCTGAACACTCCGGTATGGGCGCTCCTCAATGGAGAGGAGAGTTACGGCATCACCTGGCACCGGATGACCAGCGGGGTGGATAAGGGCGACATCCTGGAGCAGCAAATCTTTCCGGTGTCGCCCTCCGAGACCGCCCTCTCGCTGAACACCAAATGCTTGGCCGCGGCGTCTGAGACCTTCCCCGTCCTCGTCCAGAAACTGGCTACCGGAAGCGAGGAACCGAAGGAGCAGGACCTCACTCAACGGAGCTACTTCGGGAAATACCAGCGCCCTCCCGCAGCGTGCACCCTCGATTGGAACAAGTCGGCTTCCGAACTGGAGGCGTTCGTTCGAGCGCTCACCTTCGGGCCCTACCCTAAGCCCTTAGTCGCGGCAAAAACGCACCGCGCCGACGGCAATCCCACCCCTGTTCTGGTGTCGGCAGTCGAGGTGGTGGACGGCAGCGGAGCCCCCGGCACGGTGCTGAGCCTGGCAGACGATGCGCTCGTTGTCGCTGCTGCCGACGGAGCGTTGGCGATTCGTGCGGGCTCTGCCCTCACCGGCGAGGAACTGGACCCGCCCCCTCTCGCCCGAGGCCTCGGCGTGGATGTCGGTGACGCCCTCGATACCAGCGGTTCCACACTCGGTCGCCACCTCGGCAAAGCGGACGAGCGTCTCTGCCGCCGCGAGGACTTCTGGCTGCGACGCCTGATCGAGGCCCAGCCGCCGGAGGTCGTACTCGCCGCTTCGGGCGGGAGCGATCCGGACTGGGCGTCGGTGGGGGTAGTCACACCCGAGGGTTTCAAGGTCGAGATCGGCACCGCGGCCCTCTCCGCCTTGTGCGTCGTGCTCGCCCGAACAGGCCGAACCGAGCGCTTCGATCTGGCGTTGTCGGCGTCTCTCGAGGGCGAGCTGAGACCATGGTATTCGAGTGTGGTGCCTCTGCGTATCGAGCTCGATACGACCTGGTCGACGGCCCAGATGATGGAGGCCCTCGGTGCAGAGTTGGAGATCACGCGGAATCGGGGCTCGTTCCTGTACGATCTCATCGCACGGGACCCTCGCCTCGGCGGGAACCGGGGCGGCTGGACCTCCCCGGTCGGATTCTCTCTGGACGGAGAGACGCCGGAACAGGGTAGCGTCCTTCATCTGAGCGTCGCCCCTGACGGGAATCTCACACTCGGCTACGACCGGTCGCGGATGTCGCCGGACGCTGCCGCCTCCGTGGCCGCGAGCCTGGGTACCTGTCTCGCAGACATGCATCGAGATCCGTCCGCACCGTGGACAGCTCTGGACCTGGTCCCCGAGGACCAGCGGACTCTGCAGCTCGTCGAGTGGAACCGGACGAATACGGCTTGGGATACCGAGCGCTGCATCCACGAGCTGTTCGAAGACCGAGTCGACGAGTCACCCGACTCTATCGCCCTCGTCTTCGAAGGCACGTCCCTGACCTACGGTGAGCTGGATCGGCGCGCCAACGCCCTGGCGCGTAAGCTGTCGAACATGGGCGTGGGACCCGACGACCTGGTGGGTGTCCACGTGGAGCGCTCGCTCGATCTCCTGGTCGCCACCCTCGGAATCATGAAGGCGGGGGGCGCCTACGTACCCCTCGACCCCGACTTTCCGGCCGAGCGCATTGCGTTCATGGTGCAGGATTCAGGCGCTCGGATCATCGTGACGCAACAAGCCATCGCGTCGGCACTGGAGGAGGGCGACGCGGCCCTCGTCCGCATCGACTCGGAGTGGGCGGACATCGAGGCCGAAGGATCGGACCGGTTGGATCGTGAGGTCCAATCGTCCAACCTGGCCTACGCCATCTACACCTCCGGAAGCACGGGCAAGCCGAAAGGCGTGCTCGTAGAGCACCGGAACGTCGTGAACTTCTTCACCGGGATGGATGCGGTCATTCACCATGACCCTCCCGGCGCGTGGCTCGCGGTGACGAGCCTTTCGTTCGACATCTCCGTCCTGGAGTTGTTCTGGACCCTGGCGCGGGGCTTCAAGGTGGTGGTGTACAAGGAGCGCCACCGGACCTCGACCGATGGGCGCTCGGCAATCGCCGTGAGCCGCGGCATGGAGTTCGGACTGTTCATGTGGGGGAACGACGACGGACCCGCCCCCGACAAGTACGACTTGATGTTTCAGGCGGCCCGGTACTTCGATTCCAACGGGTTCGATTCGGTGTGGACGCCGGAACGACACTTTCACGCGTTCGGCGGCCCCTTCCCCAATCCATCGGTGACGGGAGCGGCTCTGGCGGCGATCACCGAGAACCTGGCGGTGCGGGCAGGCAGTTGTGTGTCTCCTCTGCACCACCCGGTCCGGATCGCCGAGGAATGGTCGGTCGTCGACAACATTTCCGGCGGACGCGTCGGCCTCGCGTTCGCTGCGGGTTGGCAGCCCGATGATTTCCTGCTTCGCCCGGAGAGCTTCCCGAAGCAGAAGCAGGTGATGCTGGAGCAAATCGACACCGTGCGCCGACTCTGGCGTGGAGAGGAAGTGGAGTTCGAGAACCCGCTGGGGAACCCGGTCGCGGTCACCACGCTGCCCCGGCCAGTGCAGAGCGAACTGCCGTTCTGGGTGACCACAGCCGGGAATCCCGACTCGTACCGTGCCGCGGGGTCCATGGGCGCGAATGTGCTCACCCACCTGCTGGGTCAGACGTTCGAGGAAGTGGCCGAGAAGATCGCCGTCTATCGGAAGGCACGAGAGGAGGCGGGCTTCGATCCCCGCGAGGGGAAGGTCACTCTCATGCTTCACACCTTCGTCGGAGACGACGACGAGGAGATCCGGGAACTCGTTCGGCAACCGATGAAGGACTATCTGGGCGCCTCGATGAAGCTCGTTCTCGGGTTCGCCTGGACCTTCCCGGCGTTCAAGCGCCCTGCGGGACCCGACTCGAGTCCAGAGGACGTCGATCTCTCAACGCTGTCCGAGGAGGAAACGGACGCCATCCTCGATTTCGCATTCGAACGATACTTCGAGACGAGTGGCTTGTTCGGGACGCCGGAGACCTGCCTGAAGATCATCGACCAGTGCAAGGAGATCGACGTCGATGAGATCGCATGCCTACTGGACTACGGTGTCGACGAGCAGCGCGTCCTCGACTCGCTGCCCTTGCTGAAACGGGTCCGTGACGAGGCGAACGCCGTGGCCGCCACCGACGCACCCGCAGGCGACTTCTCCCTCGCTGCTCAGGTCGAGGACCACGCGATCAGTCACCTCCAGTGCACGCCCTCCATGGCGCAGATGCTCGCCATGAGTCCTGACAATGAGCGTGCTCTGCAGTCCATCGATCACCTCATGATCGGCGGAGAGGCGTTTCCGCCGTCCCTCGTGGAGACGTTGTCCGAGACGCAGAGTACCTCCATCACCAACATGTACGGTCCGACGGAGACGACCATCTGGTCGGCGACGTTCCGCTTGCCCGACGACCACTCCGGAGCGGTCCCCATCGGGCGCCCCATCGCCAACACCTCACTATACGTCCTCGACCGCTACCTGCAGCCGCTGCCTCTGGGTGTTCCAGGTGAACTGTTCATCGGCGGCGCCGGCGTGACCCGTGGGTATCACGGCCGAACCGAGCTGACAGCGGATCGCTTCGTCTCGGACCCGTGGGCGGGCGACGGCGCCAGGATGTACCGGACCGGGGACCTGGTCCGATATCGCGACGACGGCGTTCTCGAATTCCTCGGCCGGATCGACCACCAGGTCAAGATTCGAGGGTATCGCATCGAGCTGGGAGAGATCGAGAGCGTGCTCAATACCCACGAGGCCATCTCGGTCTGCGCAGTGGTTGTGCGGGAGCCCAAGCCGGGCGATCAGCGTCTCATAGGGTACTTCGTTCCGGCCGGGGATCGACCGGAAGATGCCGCGCTTCAGCAGCACCTCAGAGTGAAGCTTCCGGAGTACATGGTCCCGGCCCATTTCGTGACGATGGACCAGATGCCGCTGACGCCCAACGGGAAGATCGACCGGAAGGCACTTCCTGACCTATCCGAGGTGGCAGCGGTCGCTCCCGCGGTCGAGTACGAACCTCCGGCCAATCAGCTGGAGCAGACAATCGCCCAGTGTTGGCAGACGACGCTGGGCCTCGACCGCGTCGGCACACGCGACAACTTCTTCGACATCGGTGGTCACTCTCTACTCATCGTGCAGCTCCATCGGATGCTCACCGAGAAGCTCGAGGAGTCCGTTTCCCTGGTCGATTTGTACCGCTTCCCGACGATTCGCTCGCTCACGGACCACCTCGGGTCGAATCAGACCGCCGACTCGCTGGCCGGTAGTGAAGAACGCGCCGAGAAGCGGCGACAGGTCATGCAGAGGCGACGTCGCAGGAATTGATCGCCGACGGGCCCTGGGGGCCCACCTCAGCCGAACGCTCTTCGCACCCGGCCCAGAATCCGGCGTAGCGCAGAGGCACGCCCAGGCAAACGCCGCACCGCCCGGCGCAGCTGTTCCTGGTCCTCGACGGTGAGTTCGACCGAGGCGGCTGCTGCTGTGCTACTCGCCGACGTAACGCTCGTGGCTCCTGGGATGGGTAGAACGACAGGCGACTCCATCTGAAGGGCCTTGATGGCGAGCTGAGCGGCGTCCGCTCCCACCCGAGCGGCCAGCTCATCGAACTCTGCCGATGACCGTAGACGAGCGACCCCTTCGCGCCCTCCAAGCGGTGTATGGGCCGCAAAGATCATCCCCTTTTTCTCACAATGGCGAACCACCGGACTGGGCCTCCCTCCGACGCCCCACGGTGTCAGCTGGTTCTGGACAGCGTCGATTCGCGCAACCGCCTCGGCCCTTCGGATCTCCTTCAGGCCCACATTCGAGAGACCCAGCGCAAGAATCTTCCCTTCGCCCCGCAGCTCGTCCAATGCGCCAACGCTTTCCTCGAGGGGAATGCCCGGGTCCACGGCGTGGAGGTAGTAGAGGGGCAGCGTTTCCAACCCGAGCGCGACGAGGCTCGCCTCGCACGCACGTCGCAGGTGGCTAGGACGACCATCGCACGTCCACGCCCCGTCGGGCCTGCGTCGTCCTCCTTTGGTCGCCACAATGACGGCAGGGCAAGGATTGCCAAGACCGATCCCCATCTCTCTGAGGGTCTCACCGATCAATCGCTCGTTACAACCGATATCGCTGTCGTCGAGTGCGTAGACATCGGCCGTGTCGAGATGGTTCACACCTCCCTCAACGGCCGTGCGAATCACCTTCTTGGCTTCGGCCCAGTCAGGTCGGCCCCCAATCGACAACCTCATGCATCCGAGCCCCACTCGGGGTGGGCTCAAGAGGGCCTTGGTCACGTCGGAAATCATCGGCCTCTTATGGATCCAGGAAACGTCGGCGGGTACCCCTCAAGGTAGATGTCTCTCTTCCTTCTGTGCACTACGACTCATGCTGCGACGCTCCCTCGTCCTTCTGGTCGCGATGGCCGCCTGCGCCGACTCCGAAGCACCCCGAATCAATCCATCGGATCTCGGTGTGCGCGAGGTCGAAATGGAGAGCGCCGCGTGTTCTGCACGTGCTCCGAGCGCCGTCGATACCGTGGCCGTGGGCCTCTCGACACCGTGGGACGTCGCTTTTCTTCGAGATGGCGGCGCATTGGTGACGGAGCGTAACGGTGACATCCGATGGATCGACTCCACCGGCTACCTCGCACCCGATCCGTGGAGACAGCTGAGCGTGGCTTCGCCCGAGGGGTCCGAGATCGGTCTGTTGGGCATCGATACCGGTCCGTCCGGTGAGTACGTGTACGTGTCCGCCACCCACGGTGGGGTATCCGAGAACTCCTTCGGTCGGATCGTGAGCGGAATCCGACGGCGTGTGGCTCGTGCCATGAACCCGGAACGCGGCCACGTCTACACCCTGTCCGTCCATCGCTTTCGCGTCGAAGGCGGCTCAGACGAGGTCGGCCATACGCTGGCGGAAGGAATCGCGGCAGGATACCTGCACGGCGGCGGCGCCTTGCGTGTTGGCCCCGACAGCCTCCTGTACGTCACCAACGGAGACGCAGCGGACCATTGGAGAGCGCAGCAGTCCTCCTCCCTCCGGGGGAAGATCCTTCGCTACACCCTCGACGGCGAGACTCCCCCGAGCAACCCGTTCCCGACCTCACCGGTGTTCGCCACCGGAATCCGACACGTACAAGGACTAGCCTGGCACCCCGAAACGGGCGACCTGCTGGCCATCGACCACGGGCCTACGGGAATGGAATCAGAGAACGGTCGGCGAGATGATGACGAATTGAACATCGTGCCGGCTGGAGCCAACCTCGGTTGGCCCATCGTCAGCGGGCACTCCGTCGGGGGAGACCTGGCGTCGCCCCTCACCGTTTGGACCCCCGCTCTCGCGCCCGCCGGTCTGGAGATCTATCGGGGACCCGAGTCGGGCTGGCATGGGAACGCCTTCGTCACCGGCCTTCGCGGGACTCGGCTGATCCGGGTCGAACTCGCGGTGGGGGAGGAAGGCCTGCGAGTCGGCTGTCGCGAGGCGCTTCTGGAAAACGAGTACGGACGCCTCCGGCTCGTCCGACAGGCTCCCGACGGGTCACTCTGGGTGGGGACCAGCAACAGCGACGGGAGGGGAATCCCGCGGCCCGAAGGGGACATGATTCTGCGCCTGCTCCCTCCGGGCCGCGACTAGGGCTTCTTCTTTCAGGCCAGGGTGGCCTGGGGGTGATCAACCGCCGTGGCGTCGCAGCATCTCACGCTGCATCTCTTCGCTCGCAAAGATCGCGATCTCCACGCGCCGGTTCTCCTGACGTCCGGCGTCGGTCTCGTTCGAAGCGATGGGCTCCTCCTCACCGCGGCCCATGGCCGTCACGCGATCCGCTTCGAGGCCGGCCCCGACGAGGTAGTTGCGGGCCGCATCGGCTCGCCGCTCCGAGAGGCCCTGATTGTACGCCGCTTCACCGGTCGAGTCCGTATGCCCTACGACCAAGACATCCGTGCCCTCGTACTCCTCGAGCGATGCGACGAGATCGTCAAGATTCTGCCGCGATGCTTGGCGCAGGTTCGCCGAATTCACGTCGAACAGGATCCCCGAGTCGAACGTGATGTGAATGCCCTCACCAATACGCTCGACGCGAGCGTTGGGAAGCTTGTCCTGAAGGTCCTCGGCCTGGGCATCCATGATGCCGCCAATGGCAGCGCCGGCAGCGCCACCCACGGCCGCGCCGATGATGGCCCCTCGAGCGCTTCCGCTCGCGATTCCGCCGATGACCGCACCTGCCGCGGCGCCTCCGAGAGCCCCTGTACGCAAGTTGGAGGAACATCCGGACACCGACAAAACCATGGCGAAGACGAGCACTGTTCGACTCATCGTCCCAGTCATTACACGCATCAAGCCTCCTGGCAGGGAGTTCATAATCACTGAAGGTCAATCATATAGCCGCAATGGAGAAGGGTGTTCTGCCTCGCGGGCCTTCAACTGGGGTGCAATACCGCAAGATTCTCGCCAGAATCGATGCCCAGGATGCGGCGGCGAAGCGCCCGGGCACCGCCGATCAGCCGCATCTTAAGCTTGGGCGCAGCCAACTGGACCCAGTACAGGTGCCGCACGTCTGTGCTCAAGGAACGCTTGTACCGGACGGGCTCGGGACTGCCGCCCAGGTAGTCGTATTCTCTGTCTCCCAGCTCGACGCTGCGCTCGACCGCCAGTGCGTGCGATACGAGCCCGGGTTTCAGTCGAGGGTCGTCGTTGTGATAGACCAACGCCGATTGGTAGAAGTGGACGCACCCCTGGTGCACCAGATTGTAGAGTAGCCCGACGGTGGTATCACCGAACTCCACGCGGAGAAGATCAACACCGAGCCGATCCCTGCATCGGCCGCCTACCTGGGCCTCACGGATCAAGTCCCGATGGAAGGCCAGAGTCGTGGAGCGGGAGAACGCCCCGGACACGCCCTCCCTCGCCCATCGACGGGCGTGAATCTCCACGAGCTCGGAGAACCACTCCTGCGCTTCAGAGTCGTCCCTCGCTACAGAGAGCCGCGCCGGCCCGAGTCGTTCCTCATAAAGCCGATGGCTACGACGAATCTGGCCTCGGGTGTTGCTGGAGAGATGGCTCAGATAATCGCTCCCGCTGTCCCGAATGGCTTCTAGGTCCACGAACGGGGCCTCGCTAGCGAACCCCTGGAGGGTGTGGGTGGGCCAGTGGCCCCGTAAGCGCTCGAGCGTGGCCGTTCGCACGCCTGCCAGGTCGAGTTCGTCGGGAGCACCAGCCAGGACAAGTGAAACGAGATCCGCTAGCACCACGGATCTGACCGCCTCGACGCTCATGACATCGTTGTGCTCACACCACGCTTCCGACGCACCCGAAGTGTTCAGGTAGCATCGTGACAGTCGTAGGGGTCCCACGCTGCCGCTTCCCCTCGAGACCAGCGCGCAGGCCACGGACTCTCCTCCACGGTCGGACCAAACCACGGCCTGGGTCCCCATCCGTTGGCCGAAGTGCTCGAGCCAGGTTCGCACCCACTCGGGGGCATGGAATGCGGAGGTTTCGCCAGACATCCGAAGCACGCGAACCCAAGCGTCTTCGGCTTGGTTCCATAGATCAGGACCGGAAAGAATCTCTCGACGAATGGACCCGAGATCGGTCAATGGTATTCCGGCAGAGGTGTGGCCCGGCTCGGGGGCATGGGAAAGGCCTACGCCTCCGGCGCGCCCCCCACGACCTCATGGCGACCAACTTGGTGTCGGACACGCCCAAGGTTTCGTAAGATCCCCGCCGAGTACGTATCTGGTCCTGTCTGCGGAGCTTGAACGGTGCCGGAACCATACTGCCTTCCGGCCGGGGTGAGGGACGCCGCAGTGCGGGCAAATCGCTTCTCTTTAAGGATCGGGATTCACCCCTGGCGGGTCAACGATCTCGGATGTAGGTACGAGTTCGCGGAAGCCGGGAAAAAACCCGTGCTCGTGTGGTGTCGATGGTCCTAAATTGGTGACGACGATTCAAGACATTGGAGATGCACCGTCCGTCGCGGGCATACCGCGTTCGTGATTCTGACGGCTGGCGAATCGGCTTTCACGCTCCGTCTCCGACGCACGAGCCGTCGACTCGTGCATCACAGAGCAGGTCGATAAGCGCGCCCTGTTCGGCGCCTTTTTCATGGAGATGCCAATGAGACGAGCGGGGAACCGTGGGGCGTACGGTGTTTGACAACATCCGAGCGGATCTCGCCCGCGCGTGCCGCTCCAATCAGGCCTCCGAGGGCATGGTCGCTTGCCTCCGGGAGCTCTTCAACCCCGGCACGCAAGCGATCTTGATCTACCGCTTCGGTTTCTGGGCGGATGGGTTGCGACCCGCGCCTCTCCGCTACGTCATGCGTCTGGTGCATTTCCCGCTCCAGTATGTGTTCGGCTGGCGGGTCGGCATCTTCATTCCGGTCAAAGCGAAGATCGGGCCCGGATTCGTGATCCATACGTGGGGCGGTGGCATCTTCATTCCGGCCACGACCATCGGACGCGATCTGACCGTCATCGGTGGGGGCGTCCAGATGGACTACGAAGTACGCGAGATCGGTGATGAGGTGAGAATCGGTCCCGGCACGAAGGTCATCGGAAAGATCCGCATTGGCCACCGCGCTCGCACAGCCCCCAACTCGGTCGTCAACGCGGACATCCCAGACGACTGTGTGGTGTTCGGAAACCCCGGCCGGGTCATGGGACCCGTTCGGACGTTCTCCGGCGACTGAGATGCGTGAAGTGTCCGCCGGCCACTGAGTCGCGCCCCCACGATCGACCCAACGACTATTCTGCAACCGGACCACGGATGGACTTCGATTGGACTGAAGAAGAGGAAGAGCTTCGCGAGACGGTGACGGAGTTCGCCAGCAAGCAGCTGAACGCGGACCTTCACGCTCGTCTCTCCAAGGGACGATTCAGTCGGGAGCTTTGGCAGGCTTGTGCGGACTTTGGTATTCTCGGGCTTCCCATGCCCGAGGAGTTCGGAGGCACCGACCAGGGAGTGATTCGCACCGTCCTGGCGATGGAGGCCCTCGGCAAGGGATGCCGGGATCAGGGCTTGCTCTTCTCGATGCACGCCCATCTTTGGAGCGTCGTGATGCCCGTGCTTCACTTCGGGTCCGATGACTTGAAGAGCGACTATCTGCCGGGGATGATCGACGGCTCCATCATCGGCGCTCACGGCATGAGTGAGCCCGACTCGGGGTCGGACGCTTTCTCCCTTCGGGCCAGAGCCGAGCGTACGGACAACGGATTCGTCCTCAACGGCACCAAGACCTTCGTTACGAACGCCCCCATCGCGGACGTGTTCGTGGTGTTTGCCACGATCAACCGAGACCAGGGCATGTGGGGAGTCACGGCATTCCTCATCGACAAGGGTCACCCCGGCCTGTCGGTGTCCGAACCGTTCCCGAAGATGGGGCTCAAGACGTCCCCGATGGCGGAAATCATTCTGGAGGACTGCGAGGTCCCGGAGAGCGCCGTCATCGGCGCTCCTGGACAGGGTGCGATCATCTTTAACCACTCCATGGGCTGGGAGCGGAGTTGTATTCTCGCAAGCCAGGTCGGGGCCATGGACCATCAGCTCGACCTCTGCATCCGGTACGCCAAGGAGCGAGAGCAGTTCGGGCGACCCATAGGGAACTTCCAGCTCGTGGCGGCCCGCCTGGCCGACATGAAGGTCAGGCTGGAGACGTCTCGATTGCTCCTCTACAAGGCCGCCTGGGCCATGGCCACAGCACGGGACGCCGACTCCGCTTCGGCGGTGGCCAAGCTCTATATCTCCGAGGCTGCCCTGGACTCCGCGTTGGACGCGGTACGAACCCACGGGGGCTATGGCTACATGGAAGAGTTCGAGGTGGAACGGGACCTACGTGACTTCCTCGGTGGAACGATGTACTCGGGTACGTCCGACGTTCAGCGTCTGTTGGTCGCCCGCCAACTCGGATTGAGGCCGGAATAATGTCCTTTCTCCTCTGGCAATCCGTGAGGACGGCAGCCGAAGCGAACCCGGATCGGCTGGCCGTGACCGACGGCTCGTCGCCCCTTACGTACGCCGAACTGGAAGAAGCTTCGAGCGCCGTATGTGCCTACCTGCTCGCCGCAGGCCTCGAGCCCGGAGATCGGGTCGGCATCGTCGCCCCGAAATCCTCCCGTTGCGTGGCGTCTCTCTTGGGGGTCCTCAAGGCCGGGGGGTGCTACGTCCCCGTGGACCCGCGGGCCCCTGCGGCGAGAGTACAGTTCATCCTACGGAACGCCGACGTCCGCTTCGTCGTATCCGAGGATCGCCTGTTCACCGCCCTCGATCTGTCATCCAGTCTCGGGCACCCCTCCGAGCGGATTCTCCTCCTGGACGACGGCGTGGGGGACCAGGGGACTGGATGGAGCGACCTTTCCTCGTTCGGAGCGGCGTCCCCGGCCTCACGGAGAGAATTCGACCCCACCTACATCGTCTACGCGTCGGGTTCTACGGGCGAGCCCAAGGGCGTTGTGATCAGCCACCGAAACGCTCTGACCTTCGTCGACTGGGCGAGGACCACGTTCCACATCTCCAACGAAGACCGCCTCTCCAATCACGCGCCGTTTCACTTCGATCTCTCGGTTCTGGACCTGTACGGAGCCCTCACGGCGGGCGCCTCCGTTCACCTCGTCCCTGACTCGTCCGCTCCGTTCCCTTCGACGTTGGCGCAATGGATCGATGAAACCGGGATCTCGGTGTGGTACTCCGTCCCGTCCGCACTCATCCGGCTCCTGAAGAAGGGCGACCTGGGCAGATTCGAGTTCGAGCAGTTGCGCTGCATCCTCTTCGCAGGTGAGGTGTTCCCCGTGAAGCACCTCCGACCCGTCATGGAGGCCTTTCCCCACGCCTCCTTTCACAACCTCTACGAGCCGACAGAGGCGAACGTTTGCACGTTCTACTCTGTGCCGAGGCCCATTCCGCCCGAGATGGAGTCGCTTCCCATCGGGCGTTCGTGCGCGAACATCGAGACCTTCGCCTTATCGGAGGACGGAGGGAAGTGCGATGAAGGCGAGGTGGGGGAGCTCCTCGTCCGGGGCCCCTGCGTGATGCAGGGCTATTGGGGGCTCCCCGAGAGGACCCAGCAGTCGATCATGCAGAACCCGCTCCACGACGATTACCTCGACCCGGTATACCGCACCGGAGATCGGGTGTCGGTCCTGCCGGACGGCGGGTACTCCTTCCTCGGGCGAACCGATCACATGGTGAAAGTCCGAGGGTACCGAGTGGAGCTCGGCGAGATCGAGGTGGCCCTCAATGCTCATGCCGGTGTCCGGGAAGCCGCAGTCGTTGCGCTCCCTGACGATGAGGTCGGCGCCACCCTACATGCCGCAGTCGTCCCGGCCGAGGACTCGAAGCTGGACTCAGAGTCCATCAAGAAGCATTGTTTGAATAGGCTACTTCGCTACGCCGTGCCGGAAACGGTGACCTTCATATCCGAACTGCCGCGAACGTCAACCGGCAAGATTGACCGCGTGACACTCGGGAAATCGATGTCTTCGGATCTTTAACCCCCCAGACCCAACCCGAGCTCGGGAGATCATGATGAAAGAAGACCTGCAGAAGTTCGTCAACGGAAGCCTTCTAAGGGGATCCGAACAGGTCGACAGCAACGAGTCACTCCTCGAGCGGGGTGTCATTGACTCTGTAGGGTTGATGCAGTTGATCGAGTTCATCGAGGACCGCACCGGTCTGCGCATTCCGGACCAACTCCTCGTTCCGGAGAACTTCCGGAGCGTCGATGCGATGGACGAGATGATTCAGAACCTTCGCAACCCCTGAGGCGAGCATGGCAGACGTAGTCATCGTCGGAGGAGGTCCAGCCGGGTCGACCCTCGGCTGTTACCTCTCGGCTGCGGGTGTAGACAACCTCATCCTCGAGCAGGCGAACCATCCAAGGCCGCACGTGGGTGAGTCGATGGTTACCGCGACCACTCGAATCTTCAATGACATCGGGTTCATCCCCCAGATGGAACGCGAGGGCTTTCCTCACAAGTACGGGGCCTCATGGCATCCCATCAACGGTGCCCGACAGTTCGATATTGCGTTTCGGGAGTTCCCCCAGGAAGGGGTGAACCAGGACTACACCTACCATGTGGACCGCTCTCGATTCGATCACCTGCTACTTCGGCACGCAGAGGATCGTGGGTCGAAGGTCGTTCAGGGCGTGAGCGTTCGAGATGTGCTCATGGACGACGACGGAACCGCCTGCGGCGTGACCGCGGAGATCGATGGCAAGTCGATCGATTTCGACGCCAAGATCGTGGTGGATGCGAGCGGCCGACACACACTGCTTGGTCGAAAGTTCGGGCTGAAGGTCAATGACCCTCACTTCAACCAGTTCGCGGTTCACGCCTGGTACGAAGATGTCGACCGCGGAGAAGGAGAGAGCCAAGACTACATCCACATCTACTTCCTGCCGTTCAAGCGCGGTTGGGCGTGGCAGATTCCCATAACCGACACCGTGACGTCCATCGGGGTCGTCGCCGAGAAGGAGGTGTTCCGCACTTCGAAGGGCGACCTCGAGGCATACATGGACAACCTCGTCGAGTCGAATCCGTCGCTGGCGCGGCGCATGGCTCCGGCGACTCGCGTGAACGAGCTGAAGCAGGAGGGCAACTACTCGTACTCGATGTCGCGATTCAGCGGGCCCGGCTACGTGCTACTGGGAGATGCTGCTCGGTTCGTCGACCCGATCTTCTCGTCGGGTGTCAGCGTCGCGATGCACTCCGCAAAGTTCGCCTCAGGTCCGATCATCGAAGCGTTGCGAACCGGGGACGTTGGAGAAGGCGCGTTCGACTCCTACGACGAGCAGCTCAAGAAGGGCGTGCAGAACTGGTACGAGTTCATCAAGCTCTACTACCGTTGCCTCCCCATCTTCACCCGCTTCATTCAAGACCCGGAGCATAGACTCGACTTGCTGCGGCTCCTACAGGGCGACGTCTACGACGCGGATGGTGTCCCGGTACTCCATGCAATGCGGGAGGCCATCGAGGTGATCGAGAACACGGAAGGGCACCTTCTACAGTCAACTTTGGAGTCCGTCGGCTGACTACCCTTCCACCGTATCGACCACCACCTCGTACACCAGCACAGAACCGCCGGGCACCACGATGACCCCCTCTTCGTGCACCTGGTCCACGCCGCCGAGGCCACGTTCAGGCGGCACGATGATGGTCCGGGTACCCCCCACGCGCTGATTGAGGAGACCCTCCTCCAACCCCAGGGGAATCTCGAAATTCCCCATGAAGAAGCGAATGGAGCCCTCGGCGAAGACCGTCCCGTCAACCAGCCAGCCCGTGAAGGAGATGGTCGGCGTGGTCCCCCAGGTGGCGGGTGTGGCATCGACCGGTCCCAACTCGTCGTCGCGGTAGTAGACTCCGGTCTGTAGCTGGGTGAAGTCGGCGAGGTCGATGCCCAGACTGGGGGCGAACGTCACCTCCTCGATCTTCTGCAGCTCGACGCCGGTTGGCGTTGCAGTACACGCAACCGTTCCGGCCACCACCAGAGCCGCCAGCGCGCCTGCCGTGGGTCCGCGAGAACGGCGACTCACGGTGTCTCCACGGCGTTGAGCGTCACCCGGAACACGAGAATCGCGCCCGGCGGAATGACGTTGCCGCTCCCACGCTCGCCGTAGGCCTGGTCAGGAGGGATGACCATGAGACGTGTCCCGCCGACCAACATGCCTACGATCCCGTCACGAAAGCCTGCGATCACGCCGCCTGGCCCTGTGATCAACTGAAAACCGGCGCCATCGAACGCATCGAACTGTGTGCCGTCGGCGAGCCAGCCCACATAGTCGACATCGACCATGTCACCCGCCATGGCCTCCACCCCGGTCCCCAGCTCGATCTCCTGGATGTAGACGCCACTGGGGAGTTCCTCCATGGAGGCCAGGTCGATGCCCAGGCTGGCAGCGAACTCCGTTTCCTCGATGACCTGGAACGGATTGTCGTCACCACACGCGGTAAGCCCCATGGTGGCCAACACGAGCACGGCCCATCTCGTAGACGCCCTCCCGATGACGTGTGTCATGATGAAGCGGCTCATGGCGAAGGATCCGGCAGGCTGACCTGTTCGAGGACGACCTCCATGACCAGGATCGACCCCGCGGGGATCGTGACGCCGGTGGCCGAGCGACGTTCGCGGTCGCCGTAGGCCTGCTCCGGCGGGATGATCAGGAGGCGGGTCCCACCTTCGTTCATCCCGAGAATACCCGGATTGAAGCCGGGAATGGCCCCGAACTCCCGGTCGATGAAGACGGTGGAGACGCCAATCTGGGAGTCCCACACCGTACCGTCGGCGAGCCAGCCGGTGAAGTCGTAGATGATCTCCGAGTCGTAGACCAACTCGGGACCCGTGCCGACGACCCGGTCCTGGATGTAGACGCCGTTGGGCAGCATCTCCATCATCGCCAGATCGATCCCCAGGCTCGCGGCGAACTCGGTCTCCGTGATGACCTGGAATGGGGTACTGCACCCGGTGAGGGCGAGTACGCTCAACGCCGCGATGGCGGCATTCATGCGGATGGTTTTCATAGCCGAATAGTACCTGCACCTACGTGGCGGGATCCAGAATAGGTCGCTGCGCGTGTCGGACGGACAGCGACATACATGCACGACGCGAGACGGCGCCGGCCGGAATCCACCGGCCGACGCCCGTCCCCACCGCTTACGACCTAGTACGTCTTCGGCGTCTCCGCCTTACCCGGTTTACGCCGGCAACTCGGCATGGGGGAGCTCGGCCTCCAGGCTTTCAGGATCGACCATGGGTTGCCAGACCTGAATGACCGGGAAGGTCGACAGGAACCAGCGTACCGAGCCGAGATAGAGCCCGAGGAACATGAGTCCGATGAGGGGCTGCCAGACGTTGAAGACCGGGTCTCCGGCGTGGTAGAGCGACGGTGCGATGAGGAGGTACCGCTCAAACCAGAGCCCGAGGACGCTGCTGATGGCGAAAACGGCGTACACCCGCGGCTTGATCTTCGGCATCCGGCCGATGAGGCCGATGAAGGGGATGAAGAAGATCAGCACGAGAGCGAGGATGGAGAAGCTGCCCCAGTACTCGTCCGACCGGTGGATGATCCAGGCCTGCTCCCAGGGCAACTTGCCGTACCAGATGACGATGTACTGGGAGAAGAACAGGTAGCCGTAGAACACGGTGAAGGCGAAGCTCAGCTTCCCCAGATCGTGTCGTTGCTGGATGCCGATGTGGTTCTTGATGTCCTTGTGCTTGCCCCGGAGATAGAGGCTCCAAAGCCCGGTGCACATGACGCCCGCCAGGAAGGCCGCCATGAAGAACCACGGGCCGAACATGGTGCTGAACCAGTGAGGCTCAAGCGACATCGCCCAGTCGTAGGCGAAGATGGTCATGAAGAACGCGTACATGAGGACGATGGCCGGAGCCATGGTCGTCATGCGCCGATAGCTGGACACCTCCTCGGTCTCCTGTCCCATCCATCCCTGGGTGAGACGTGCCCTCCACGCGGCGCGACCCTCGTCGTCCTCCTCGGACCCACCGGTGAGCCCCATGTCGGGGCGCAGGGCCAGGTAGACGAAGTAGACGCCCACACCGAAGAGCAGGAGGGCGCCGACGAGGTTCCGCGTGATGAGGAAGGGCAGGTTCAGGTACGCGGCCTTCTTCTGGACGATGGCGTCCGTGGCCATCATCTCGATCCAGGGGAAGTAGCCGTCGCCCAGCGTCAGCATGGGAAGCAGCAGCACGAAGGCGATGGGCAGGTACGCCGCACCCGACTGGCTGACCCGGCGCAGGGACCAGTTCCACTTCGCCTTCACGATCCACGTGGCCACGGCGAACATGACGCTCCCCATGGCGATGCTGGTGAAGAACAGCCAGTTGCTGATGTAGCTGATCCACGCCTGCTGAGGCGCCTGGGTGAGTCGAATCACGAAGGCGATGAGACCGACGAAGAAGAAGGCGCCACAGACCATGTTCATGGTCCGGTTCCGCGGCAGGTACCGGACGGGCACCTCCGACGGAATGTGGTGGTGCATCATCGGTCTTCCTCCGGCGCCGGGGACTGGGCCTGTTCAGGCAGGGTCCCGGCCTGTCGCTGCAACTGCCTCACGTAGTTGACCACGTTCCACCGGTCGAAGTGGGTGATCCGGGACCCGTACTCGGGCATGAGGCCGCGACCGACCCGGATCATGGCATAGAGGTAGGCGTCGGAGTAGCCCGCCACCTGCTCGCCGGAGAGGTTGTACGACGGCAGCAGGGGATGGTACTCGGCGATGTAGGCGTTGGAACCCACACCGTTCTCGCCGTGACAGACGACGCAGAAGCGGAGGTAGATCTCCTCCCCGCGCTCGAGAGCCGCGGCGTCGTCCCACGAGAAGGGATTCTCCAGGCGCTGCACCGCTTCCCCGCCGATCCCGGGCACGCCCAGATCGAACTGGGTGAAGTAGGGGATGTCGGCACCCTCGGGCTGACCGAGGTTCACCTCGCCCGGCGCGGCCGGCCAGTTTCCTGCCGCGAACGCCACAGAGTTCACCGGGGCCCCCTCGGGGTGCTCGTAGGGGTCGAAGGTCCGCTGGTCCCGCATGGAGCGACCGAAGACGGTGGCCATGACGTCGTCGAGAGGCTTGCACGCCCCGAGGGTCATGACCGCCAGCACGGCGACCAGCGCGCGCGCCCCGAATCCTCGGCTCACGCGCGTCGTCCGGTGACGCTGGGTCGACTTACGCATCGGCGGCCCCCTCACGCATCTCGATGGGCTCCTCGGCTTCCATGATCCGGCGAGCCTCCTGGAGGCGGCTGCCCTCGGCCTCGACGAAGACGCCGTAGCGCCCCGCCGAGAATTCGGGGTCGTAGACGACCGATGGCTTCACGTTGGGGATCTTGCTGAGTACGAAGAGGCCGATCACCGTCGCGAGGGCCCCGAAGAGCACCGTCATCTCGAAGGCGATGGGCACGTAGGCGGGGATGCCCACGATGGGCTTGCCGCCCACGACGAGGGGCCAGTCCACCGAGGTGAAGATGGTGAACCCGAAGCCGGCGGCGGTGCCGCTGAGCCCCCCGACGAGGGTCCAGACCCGAACCGGGCTCTGACCGTATCCGAGGGCATGCTCGATATGGTGCTCGGGGTAGGGGCTGTACGCCGTGATCTGACCGTCGAAGCCCGCTTTCCTGAGCTTCTCGATGGCGTCCACCGTCGAGTCGAGGAACTCGTACGACGCCAGGACTCCCTGACTCATGCGTGCGCCTCCGCGTCATGGGCCTTCTTCTTCCTCATGGGCGCCGGCAGCACCTCCTTGAGCTCCTGGATCGCGATGGGCGGCAGGAGGCGCGTGAAGAGGAGGAACCAGAAGCCGAACCAGAAGAAGCTCCCGACCATGATCATCATCTCGGTCACCGAGGGCCGGTAGATGCCCCAGGCGAAGGGCTCATACTCATGGCTGAGCGAGGTCACCACGATGACGTAGCGCTCGAACCACATTCCGATGTTGACGAAGATGGAGATGACGAAGAGGGCCGGGATGGAGTGACGGACCCGCTTGAACCACAGCATGACCGGCACGACGCCGTTGCAGACCAGCATGGTCCACGTGGCCCACCAGTACGTCCCGAACAGACGGTTCCAGAACATGCCCCGCTCGGGAGGCTCACCGCTGTACCACGCCAGGAAGAACTCCGACAGGTACGCGTAGAAGACGATGAGCGACGTGAAGAGGCAAAGCTTCGCCATGGCGTCGAAGTGCTTCACCGTCAGGTAGGCTTCGAGGCCGAAGATCTTCCGCAGCGGCACGGTCAGCGTGATGACCATGGCCACGCCGGAGAAGATGGCGCCGGCCACGAAGTACGGGGCGAAGATCGTCGCGTGCCACCCGGGGACGATGCCCATGGCGAAGTCCCACGAAACCACCGAGTGCACCGAGAGAACCAACGGCGTGGCCAGAGCGGCGAGGAAGATGTACGCCTTGCCGAAGTGGTGCCACTGACGGTCGGTGCCCTGCCATCCCATGGCGATGATGGTGTAGAGCTTCCGACGGAGCCCGGTAGCGCGATCCCGCGCGGCGGCGAGATCGGGAATGGTGCCCAGGTAGAAGAAGACCGCCGACACCGTGAAGTACGTCGTGACGGCGAAGACGTCCCACACCAGCGGCGACTTGAAGTTCGGCCACAGGAAGCGGGAGTTGGGATACGGAATCAGCCAGTAGGCGTGCCAGACGCGGCCTACGTGGATGAGCGGGAACAGCCCGGCCGTCATGACCGCGAAGACCGTCATGGCCTCGGCGGCTCGGTAGATGGACTGTCGCCACGGCGCCCGGAAGAGAAACAGGATCGCCGAAATCAGCGTCCCCGAGTGGGCAATACCGACCCAGAACACGAAGGTCGTGATGTACACGCCCCATCCCACCGGTGACATGAGCCCGCTGACCCCCACGCCGGCGTAGATCTGCCAGAACCAGGCGCCGAGGAACATCCCCACCCCGCCGAGGCACATGGCGAAGAGTGCCCACCAGCCCTTTCCGGGGCGGGAGAGCATCTTGAGGACATCGCGGTTGACGTCGTCGAGACGGTGGACGTCCGGGTGGGTCAGCGCCCCCCGTTCTTCTCTCGTCTGCGTGGTCGCCATTACTCGTGCCCTCCCGAGACCTCGTGGAAGGTGACCTTCTTCAGGTAGTTCACGGCTGGCTGCGTGTTGATGAGTGCGTCGAGCACCCGGTAGGTGCGTTCGTCGGCGACCAGCTGCGCCGCCGCGCTGTTCGGATCCCTCAGGTCACCGAATACGATGGCTTCGGCGGGACACGTCTGCTGACAGGCGGTGAGGATCTCGCCGTCGCGGACCGGCCGGCCGCCCTCCAGGGCCGCTCGGTTCTCGGCGTCGCGGATCCGCTGCATGCAGAAGGAACACTTCTCCATGACGCCGTTGCTGCGGACCGTGACGTCGGGATTCCACTGCCAATTCATGGGCTCGGGTATCTGATCCGTGTACCGGTACCAGTTGAAGACCCGGACCTTGTAGGGGCAGTTGTTCGCGCAGTACCGCGTTCCAACGCACCGGTTGTAGATCTGCGCGTTCACACCTTCCGGCGTGTGGTACGTCGCGTACACGGGGCAAACCGGCTCGCAGGGCGCGTTGCCGCAGTGCTGACAGAGCATGGGCAGGATCCGCACGTCCAACTCACCGGCGTGCGTCGCGTCGACATGGTCGTAGTAGCGCTCGATGCGCATCCAGGCCATGTCACGGCCCATCTGGACCTGGTCCTCGCCCACGAAGGGCACGTTGTTCTCGGCCTGACACGCGGTGACGCACGCGCTGCAGCCGGTGCACTTGTCCAGATCGATGGCCAGGCCCCACCGCGGCTTCTCGTGGGCATCGGCGTACAGCCCGTGATCGGCGCCGGGCAGGGGGTACGCGGTGGGCGCCCCCCCTTCCGCGGGCACAGGCTGCACCCCGCCGTAGCCCTGGAGCTCCTTGAGCTCGCCATGGCCGCCGTACCCCTCTTCTTCTTCGTGGCCGAGCGCGCTGAAGGCGACGGCCTCAACGATGTGCCGATCGTCCTGGTCGGAGGACCCTTCGATGGTGGCCAGACGACGTCGTTCGCCGGTGGGCTCCACCGTGACCGTCGTGGCCAGCGTGACGAGCGCGCCCGAAGGCTGCTCCGTCGTCGCAGGAAGGAGGGTGACGGCGTTGACGCCGTTGCCCGTGGCCCACCGACCGAATTCGGTGTGCCCCGTGCCCATTTGAAGGGCGACGGTGTCCTCGCGGATACCGGGATACAGATAGAGCGGCGCCTCCACCGAACCGTGAGGCGAAGTGACGGTGACGATGTCGCCCACGCGGAGTCCGCGCGCCTCGGCCGTGGCAGGGTTCATCTCCACCCACGAGTGCCAGGTGATCTTGGCCACCGGGTCGGGAAGCTCCTGCATCCACGGGCTGTTGGCGAACTCTCCGCCGCCGAAGCGAGCCGACGGATAGACCACCAGGGTGAGGTCGCCGTCTCCGTCCAGGGCCGGGACCTCGAAGGTGAGGGCCTGGTCAGGGGCTCTCAGAGCCGGCGTTCCGGCATCCCCCATCATGGCGCGGTGATCGACGAACCCGTTTCGCAGGTGATCACGCCACGTGGTCTCGAAGTCCCCCATGGCAGCCGAGTGCATCGCCTGGTGGCGGTTGCGCAGATACTCGTAGAACGTGGCGGCGCCGAGATCCACCTCGAGGTGGCCTGCCACTGCGAGCATGGCGTCGCCGGCCTGCTTGGCATCGAAGTGGGGCACCGGCTGCATCACCGGCTGGGAGATGGCCATGACCCCAGGCCTCGGCTCCGCATCGCCCCACGACTCCAGGAAGTGACGATCCGGCAGAATCAGATCGCACATGGCGGCGGTCTCGTCCATCGCCGAGGCGAAGGAGACCTTGAAGTTCACGGCCTCAAAGGCGTCCTGGAAACCCGACGCCGGCGGCAGCGAGTAGGCCGGGTTCGACCCGTGCACCAGAGCGACGCCCACTTGGCCACCTGCCATGGCGTTGATGGCGTCGGCCATCTCCGCGTACGAGGCCGAAGCAGAACGGGGGCCGTCCCCCACGGTGACCGTTCTGCCCACGTTCCCGGCGACGGCGTTGAGAATGAGGACCGCCAGGTTGGCCGCTGTCGCGTTCCGATGATGGGCGGCTACGCCGGGACCCATGGCCAGACTCGGCCCTTCGTCGGCGAAGCGGTCCGCCAGATCCCTGAGCTCGTCCTCACCGATGCCGGAGGCTTCGGCGGCCTGCGCGAGGCTGTAGGACTGCAGCAGATTCGCGTACGGCCCGGCGTTGGCGCCGTTGGTCTCGGCAATGTGGGCGGCCATCCCGAGCGCCACCACGGCCTCCGAGCCCGGCTGGATGGGGAACCACTCGTCGGCGTTGAGGCCGGTGGTGGAGAGGCGGGCACCTAGGAAGACGAAGCGTCCCTTGGAGTACTCCTCGCCCTCGTGCTCGACGGACGACATGCGGGCCAGGCCGCGGTTGTAGCCCACCGGGTTCGCTCCGGTGTCGATGAAGTCGTCACCGAAGGAGAGGAGGAGCCGAGCGTCTTCCATATGGTAGGAAGGAAGCTCGTCGATCCCGAAGGCGATGCGCGTGGCTTCCCGCAGGGGAGCGTCGGAAACTGCGTCGTACCGCACGCGCTGACCGTCCACCGCGCCGAGGAAGCCGTCCACGAGGTCGCTCATGGTCGGGCCCATGTGCCCGCCGATGAACATCACGTTGCCCACATCGCGGATCTTCGCGGCCAGGAGCTGCTCCGCCTCGTCCCACGTGCCTTCCCGGAACCGATCTCCCTCGCGGATCATCGGCGCGTGGAAGCGATCGGGATTGTAGAGGTGGGTCAGCGTGGCGTGGCCCCTCGCGCAGATGCCCCCCTGAGACACCGGATGGTCGGGGTTGCCCTCGACCTTGACCGCTCGGCCCTCTCGCGTCCGCACCCACATGCCGCACTGGGCCGAACACCCGCCGCACGACGTCGCGTACCAAGTGGCGACACCCGGGGTGATCTCCTCGGGGTGCACGACATACGGAAGGAGGTTCTCGGCCGATCCTCCGCATCCCGTCGCGGCCGCGCCGCCGGTGACACCGAGAACCTTCAGGAAGTCGCGCCGTTTGATATCAGTCATGAAGTCGAGTCTCGCAGGGATCGCTGGATTCGCATCACGGGCCCCTAGTAATGGCAGACCGAGCAATCGACCGATGCCTGAGCCAGACCCGTCTCCGGATCGGGCTCGCGGTGGCAGTCGATGCACCATCCCATGTTGTCCCCACCCCACGCCGGATCGCGCTCGCTGATCACCCCCATCTCTTGCACCTCACCGTGGCACTGCTGGCACTCGAGACCAGCGTTGATGTGCCTCATGTGAGGGAAGTGGGCGTGATCGGAAATCTTGTAGATGCGGTTCCAGGGGATCTGCTCGCCGCGCTCGACGTACCCGCGCAGCTTGGCGATCTCGGTCTGGGCCTGTTCCGTTTGCCCCCCCACGACCTGGTGGCATCCCCAGCACGAAGCCACCGAGGGAAGGCCGGCGTCCACGGATCGCTCCGCCGAGAAGTGGCAGAACTGGCAATCCATGTTGTTCTGCCCGGGCTCGGCGCCGGCGTGTTGATTGTGGGGGAACGCGATGGGTTGCCCGGACTCGGTCGCCTCGGATCCTCCGCCCTGGGCATCACCGCCCTGGACGAAGGCGAGAGCACCCATTGCGAAGACGACGGCCAAGCCGCCGATGAGCCAGTGCGTTTTCATTCGAAGCTGCTGCTCCTTCACGCATCGTTTGCGGCCCCTTCGAGGGGACGCGAGGCAGGGTTTTTCCGCGCCACACAACGCTTGTGAAAAACGGAACGAGCCCTGGGGAAGCGGCCTGAAGCTACCCATTTCCGAGTAGACAGGTCAAGGCACCGACGGGCCGATTTCGGGCCCCGACATGGGTGATTTTCCCTACGCCGCGGACGCCCGGAACCCCGTGGAATCCCGGACGTCTCCACCGGCCTCTCACAGGCCCCTCGGAGGGACCCGTTCGAGACACCGGGCACCCGTCCCGTTCGTTTCCGTTGATCCTCGGCGACCGGGTCGAGAACCTTAGAAGGAGGCCGGTGTTTAACCCGGCGCCCTCCCGAAACCCAGCACAGGCGGCTCCTTGTCCGAAACGACGACTGCCACGCCAACCAGGGAGTCCCGTCCGTCCCTCGAGCTCCTGGACCACCTCGTCCAGGAGGTGGAGACGGTCTTCCACGGAAAGAAGGAAGTGGTGCGCCTGGCCATGGCGGCTCTCCTGGCCCGGGGCCACGTCCTGTTCGAGGACGTCCCCGGCGTGGGAAAGACCACCCTTTCGCACGCCCTCGCCAAAACCCTGGGGCTGGGCTTCCGCAGGATCCAGTTCACATCCGACCTCCTGCCGTCCGACGTCTTGGGGGTCTCGGTCTACAATCCGCAGACCGCGGAGTTCGAGATCCGGAAGGGGCCGATCTTCACCAACGTCGTCGTCGCCGACGAGATCAACCGGGCGCCGCCCCGGACGCAGTCGGGCCTCCTCGAGGCCATGCAGGACGACCGGGTCACCATCGACGACAAGACGTTCCGCCTTCCCCAGCCGTTCCTGGTGATGGCGACGCAGAATCCGTTGGAGCACCACGGGACGTACCCACTTCCCGAAAGCCAGTTGGACCGCTTCCTCATGCGGATCACCATCGGCTATCCGGACCCCGCGGCGGAGCGGCGCATCCTCACCGAGTCCCAGTCGTTGGACGCCACCGTGGACCGACTCCAGACGGTCCTCTCGGCCCAACAGGTCGTCGCGCTTCAGGACCGCATCGAGGAGGTGGAGGTCGATCCGGCCATCCTCGACTACCTCATGGCCATCGTCGAGCGCACGCGTCAAACGCCGAAGCTCCGCATGGGCGTCAGCCCACGCGGCAACATCGCCATCTTCCGGGCCGCCCGCGCCTACGCGCTGACGCGGGGACGGACGTACCTCATTCCTGACGACGTCCGTGAGCTCATCGTGCCCTGCCTCGCCCACCGCATCCTCCCCGCCGGCGCCTCCGGTACCACCTTCGACACCCACGACGAGGCGGCGACCATCCTGGAAGGGATCATGGAGGAGGTGGAGGCGCCGGTCTGAGCACGGTGGCGTACATCCAGCGAGCGGTCGGCGCTCTCCGAAGCGCCTGGGCCCGGCTCAGGGCCTGGCGCCGGATCTCGTTCACGTCGGGGGGACTCGCCTTCACCCTGGGGACCTTCGCCGTCGGCTTCGCAGCCATGAACACCGGCAACAACCTGCTCTACCTGTTGCTGGGCTCGATGCTCGGATTCATTGCCGTCAGCAGCTGGCTTTCGGAGCAGGCCATCCGCTCCCTTCGTATCGAGCGGCGTGGGCCGCGGTCGGTGACCGTGGGACACGACCTGCGACTGACGTACGAGGTCACCAACCTCAAGACGCACCTCCCGTCCATGGCGGTGGAGATCTCCGAGCAAGGACTCCCGGAGCGGGCCTTCCTCGGCCACGTCCCCGCCGGGGGCCGGGCGTCCACCCGGTCGGTGAACAGCTTCGTTCGCAGGGGCATCTATCCCCTGGGCACCGTGACGCTGTCCACCGGTTTCCCCTTCGGCCTCTTCCGGAAAGAGCGGGACGTGGAGATCCCCGGTGAGATCGTGGTGTGGCCGCGCACCGACCGACCCGTCCGTGAGCCCAGCCCCGGGGCTGGAAGGATTCCCAGGGTGGGCATGTCGTCGGGCGGGGTGTCGGGCGCCCGGGGGGAGTACCGGAGCCTGAGGGCCTACCGGGTGGGTGACGACTCCCGGGACATCCACTGGAAGTCCTCCGCCCGGCTCCGCGAGCCGGTGTTGAGACAGTACGAGCGCGACGGCGCCGAGACCCGATGGATCTGTCTCGATACCCGCGGTGAGCCCGGGGACGCGGCCGAAGTGGCCATCGAAGTGGCTGCCTCACTGGCGGCGGCCGCCGTGGCCCAGCACCGGCCCTTCGGTCTGGTGGCGGGGGGAGAGGTCCTGGAGGCCGGCGACGGAGCGGGGCATCTCGAGCCGGCCCTGGATCACCTCGCACGGGTCGCCGTCGACCCCTCCGACCCACTTCCGAACCCCCCGGTGGCACCCGAGGCGTGCGTCCTGGTGGGTATCGAGCCGAGAGGCGGATACGGCGATGCCATCGCCGTAGGCCGCGACGCGGTCTACACCGAGGCGCTTCCATGAACCTGCGGCTGCTCCACAGGCGTCTGGCCGTGGCCATGGGCCTCACAGGCCTGCTCGCCTTCGCAGGGGGCGCCGGATTCGAATGGTTCTCCGCCCTCCTCGCCACCGTCGCCCTCGTCATCGCCCTCTTCTGGCACCCCGATCCGGAACTCTCGGCCAGGCTGGAGCGATTGTGGCTCCCCCTCGCCACCCTCCTCGTCGCCCGGGCCTTGGTTCACGTCGTTGTCATCCAGGACGACATCGTCATTCCCGTCGTCGATCTTCTGCTTCTGCTCCTGGCGGCCGAGGCCCTTCGGTCCCTGGACGCGCCCAACGACCTGCGCCTGTACGCCCTCTCCTTCGCCCTCATTCTCGCGTCGACGGCGTACCGACCGGGCATCCTCTTCCTCGTCGCGTTCGTGGCCTACATCGGCCTGTCCACGGTGGCGCTCATGGTGGGGCACCTCCGCCGTCAGTCCGAGCGTCATGCCGTGCGGGAGGTGCCGCTGGGCAAGGGTCTGGTGGCAACGACGGGGGCCCTCTCCGGTGTGATTCTGCTGGTGGCGCTCGTCGTCTTCGTGACCTTCCCCCGCGTCTCGCAGGGCTGGGCCGGTCGAGGGGAGACCGCCGCCACGTCCATCGCCGGGTTCAGCGACCAGGTCTCCATCGGGGAGCACGGGTCCACCATCCTCGGCAATCCGCAGATCGTCCTTCGCGTGGAGTTTCCCGACGGGCCCCCTCCGAATCTCGGTGGCCTGCACTGGCGAGGGCGTTCGTACGACCGCTTCGACGGAATCCGCTGGACGAGATCGAACGGTCTCCCACCGTCTTCGGCACCCACCTCGTGGTATCAGGACCAGTGGGACAGCGAGGTCGTCGAGCAGCGGATCTTCGGGTCGGCCCTCGACACTCGGGTGCTCTTCGCCCTGCACCCGGCGCTGGAGATCGAGTCGAACAACGGCATCCAGCCGCTCTTCGACAACGCCGGCGACTTCCTCTATTGGGGATCGGGGTCGCCGGCCTACACGGCGTACTCGCGCGCCGACTCGCCCCCGGCCTCCGCTCTGCGCGAAGCGACACGGGGCTACCACCCGTCGGATCACTTCCTCCAGTTGCCCAGGCGACTCGACCCGCGGATCGCGGAGCTCGCCGACTCGCTTGCCGCGGGCCTGGACAACCGCTACGACCAGGCGGTGGCCATCCGGCGCTATCTGCAGAGCTTCACGTACACGCGCCAACTCCCCGCCACGGCCCGGGAGACGACTCTCCAGCACTTCCTGTTCGAGCGTCAGGCGGGTCACTGCGAGTACTTCAGCACCGCCATGGTGGTCATGCTCCGGACGCTGGGCATCCAGGCTCGCAACGTGAACGGCTTCCTCGGCGGGCAGTGGAACGACTTCGGCAGCTACCTGGTGGTGACGCAGAACGAAGCCCATTCCTGGGTCGAGGTGTGGTTCCCCGGCTACGGTTGGGTGGCCTTCGATCCCACGCCCGCGGGCAGCGGCGTCGGCGAGGTCACGTCCGCCTGGTTCTGGCCCGGCAGGATCCTCTTCGACGGCGTCCAGCACCGGTGGAACAAGTGGGTGCTCGACTACAGCGTCGATGACCAGGTCGGCATCTTCGCCGGACTCCTGGGCGAGCGCACGGGGGAGGACATCGCCTCGACCTCCGGGCCCATGGACGAGTCGTCCGGCCCCAACCCCCTCGGTGCCCTCGCCATCCTCCTTCTCCTGGCCACGGCCGTGTACTGGGCGCGTGGGCTGGGAGGTCCTGCGCCGGACCCTTGGACGCGCATGTACCTCCAGCTCCGTGAGGCCGCCGCGCGAGCCGGGGTGGGTGTGACCCCCGGCGTCACTCCATTGATGCTGGTGGCGCGCATCGGGCAGGGCCACTCCACGGCGCCGGCCGCCCGCGTCGTGGACCTTTACCTCCGGGCCCGATACGGAGGTCAAAGCCTGGGCGAGTCGGAGCTCCGGGAGATGAGGGAGGCACTGGCGGCGGCACGACGCTTGCTCCGAACCAGGGCGTAGGCCAGGGACCACCCTTCCAGCCCGTGACGCAGACTCCGTGAAGCCCTATCCTCCACGTATGACCCTGTCCAACCGTGCGTCCGAATCGAGCTCCAGTCTCCACTTCGCGACCATCGCGCACGGCGGCCTCATCTGGGATGCGTACCTCCACTTCGAGGACGATCCCCGACGGCCCACCAGCTTCCGGGCGAGCATCCGCTTCGTCCCACCCACCGCCGCCGACGGCGGACCCGCTCCCGCCGAGACCACCGTCCTCATCATCGAGGACAGCTACGAGGCCGCCGTCACCAAGGCGCGCGCCTTCGACGACCGACAGCTCCAGGGCTTGTTGAGATCGGCGCTGCCGGGAGATGAGGACGAGGAGTAAGCCCTAGGCTTCTCTGATCCATCTCCACAGCTCCGGCACCGTCGGCCGTTTCCCGGCCATGAGGATCCCCACCTTGTAGATCCGGCCCGCCACCCATGCGATGGCCAAGGTGGCGAGGAACATGAGCACGAAGGACAGCGCCACCTCCGCAGCCGGGGCGCCTCCTCCGGCCACGCGGGCCCACATGAGAATGGGCGTGAAGAGCGGGAAGAGAGACAGTCCCGTGGAGAGGGATGTCGACGGATTCTCGATGACGCCCACGACCATGACGATGGGCACGACGAGAAGGAGCAAAACCGGGAACTGGGCCTGTTGAGCCTCTTCGTCGCTGTTGCACATGGCGCCGACGGCGGCGTAGAGCCCCGAGTACATGAAGAAGCCGAACACGAAGAAGCCCACGAACAGCGCAGTCATGCCCAGGCCCGGAAGGACCTCTCGCAGCGCGTCGAGTTCGGCGAGCTCCGGCTGGGCGGCGATGAGCATGGGAAGCCCGCTGGCGAACGCCACGCCTCCGACGAGGAGCCAGATCAGCATCTGGGTCATGCTCACGGCGCCCACGCCGACGATCTTGCCGAGCATGAGGTGCCACGGCTCCATGGAGGAGATGATGACCTCCACGATCCGGTTGGTCTTCTCCTCCAGCGTCGCTCGCATGACCGCGATGGCATAAATGAGGATCACCATGTAGAGCAGGAACGACCCCATGTACGCCACGAAGAACTGCGGGTCGTCGGCGCCCGACACCGTCTCCGACAGCATCTCGATCCGGAGTTCACCACCGGACAGGAGCGCTTCGGCGTCCACGTCCTGCTGCTCGAGCTGGAACTCGAGGGCTGCCCGCGAGACGGCGCTACGCAGCGTCACCTGACGGATGGGGTTGGGCCGGGTCGTCGTGTAGAGGATGGCCTCCCCGGTCTCCAGGGTCAGCTCATCCACCATGATGAATCCGCCCAGAACGCCGTCCTCCGCCGCCTGCCTCAGTTCGGTCACGACGTCGGAGTGCCACCGCTGCTCGCGGACGTCGTACCCCGCCTCCTCGAGACGCGGTGCGAGCCTGTCGTACAAGACCCCCGTCCCGTCCACCACCGCCATCGTCCGCTCGGCTTCGTCGCCCTGCTGCGCGAAGTAGACCGGCACCCCCGTGAGCCCGATCACGAAGACGGGCGCCAGGACCGTGGACGCGACGAACCATTTCGACCGGACGCGCTGCATGTACTCCCGGCGGATGACGGCCCGGACGTTGGTCCACATCATCGCTCCCCTCCCACCGAGGCGGGGACACCGGCGTCCGTGGCGGCCTCCGCGCCCGCATGTCGGACGAAGATCTCGTGCAGGCGTGGCTCCACCAGGTCGAACCGGAGGAAGCGGACCCCGGCGTCGAGCCCTCGGCGAAGGATCTGCTGGTGATCGGCCCCCTCCCGCAGGATGAGGTGGAGCCCACCGTTCACGGGGTCCACCCTCGCCACCTCGGGGCCCTCCAACCACTCGTCCGGCCCCTCGAACTCCACCGCCACCACGCCCTTTCGCTCCGCGGCCTTGAGCTCCTTGAGGTCGGCGTCCAGGACCTTGCGGGCATTGGAGATGAGGCAGACCCGCTCACACAGACGCTCCGCCTGGTCCATGAGATGCGTGGAGAACACGATGGTCGTTCCCCGGGCCTGGAACTCGCGAACGATCTCCTCGAGCACATCCTGGTTGATGGGGTCGAGACCCGAGAACGGCTCGTCGAGAATGAGGAGTTCGGGCTCGTGGATGACCGTACCGATGAACTGGATCTTCTGCTGCATGCCCTTGGAAAGATCCTCGACCTTCTTGTCCGCCCACCCCTCGAGTCCGAGACGGTCGAGCCACTCGCCGCCCCTGCGACGCCCCACCGACCGGGGCACCCCACGGATCTCGGCGAGGAACGTGATGAGTTCCAGGCACCGCATCTTCTTGTAGACCCCTCGCTCTTCGGGGAGGTAGCCGACCTTCTCCCGTCGGGTGCGGTCCGGGTCGTCGCCGAAGAGCGAAACGCTGCCTTCGTCGGGATGCAGGATCCCCATGATCATCCGGATGCTCGTGGTCTTCCCCGAACCGTTGGGGCCGAGGAGACCGCAGATGACGCCACGGGGCACCTGGAAGTCGAAGTTGTCCACGGCCGTGTGCTTCCCGAACCGCTTCGTCACCCCGTCGAGTCGGATGGCGTAGCCGTCGCCGGTTGCCTGCGTCGCGTCGATGGTCATCTCCCGGGGATCATGGTGACACGGGGCTTACGCAGCGGCAGGGCCCTTCCTTCATGACGTTCCGTAGGTTGGAGTCATTGCTTAGATTAGTCGGCTGCACGGCAACTCTCGAGGAGTATAGATGGCCATCTATCGTACGCTCTACTACACGGACGTCAGCGTCGG
>ERZ869936.441-NODE-441-length-39776-cov-11.080285_pt1 | contig 39776 bp, 49 predicted proteins | sample MGYA00520876_ERZ869936 | MGnify/ENA primary metagenome ERZ869936 (study PRJEB32218, sample SAMN09650985) | biofilter metagenome | isolation source: enrty point of leading RO module | place: Saudi Arabia: Thuwal, RO plant located on Red Sea | collected 2016-02-17 ... | reverse complement strand
TAAAATTTTTGCACTTCGAACATAGTTACTATAAGGTAAAAATGTCTGCATTTTACTTCCCATGCAATCGATTGCACAGCAACCGCGACAGGTAAGATTTCAGGTCTTTGCGTCTACATCACTTATTTATTTGACTTCGTAATAAATTTAGCTAATCTCCAATTAAAATCAGATAAATACGTATCAATAAATAAAACAGAGCATATCGAAGAAAATAAAGCTACTACACTTGTTACAATCCAACCCAAATCTAAAAAATACGCAAGACTTAAAACTATAACTCCGGTAAAAATAAAAGTGAGTGTAAGGTTGATAATACCCCATACATCTGCGGTTTTCATAACGTACTCTCCTTAATTCTTTGCTACGAAACCTAAATTTTTGTATATACGTTCTCGTTTCCGTCCTAAACTAATTCCATAACTAGTTTGAAATACTGGATCAATAACCATTATTTGCTTTTTGCCTTCCCTCGGACGTTGAATTCTTCCTACAACTTGTTCTACATCTGACCTAGGTGTAGCTAGTATTAATGTGTCTAATTCGGGTACATCTGTCCCTTCGGCAAACATCCCATACGTAGCTAATATTATAGCAGCTTTTTTAGCCTCTAACAACTTTTTCTCAGATAACCTAACTCCATTTAAGGAACCTACATATAAACTTGTATCTGATTTTTCCAACTGTTCTTGTAATGTAGTTAATAAAGATATTCTGTCGCTCACAACTAAAATTTTTCTACCTGCACTTTCTGCTTTCTGAATAATACCAGATAACCATTTGATATAAGGAATATTTTCCCCTATGGCCGTGAGATATCGTGCATGATTAATTCTACCGTAAGCATAAAAAGTAGAATCAGTTATAGGAGTATTCCATTTAATAAGTTCATACGTACCTACAACCTTTTTAATTTTAGATTTATGTTCAATAGCCCCTATATGCCAGTTCCATACGGCCTCTAACCCATCTTTACGCCTAAATGTAGCTGATACACCTAATCTATATTTTGCACAAAATAAACGGATAACTTGTTCAAAAGTTCTAGCTGGATATCTATGAGCTTCATCTACAATAACTAAACCAAACTGCTGAGCTATTTTTTCAGTTTGATTTTTTCTACTATATAAAGTTTTAGTGCTAGCGGTGACTAAATCTTTCTTAATATAGTCCCATTTATTTTGTTGAATATGACCTATTCTCACTCCCGGAAAAAATCTATAGGCGGTATCATGCCACTGCTTAGCTAGATCATCTTTATGTACTAATACTAATGTTTTTTGCATAAGTTTAGCGGCTACACTAAGAGCCATTAAAGTTTTTCCTGACCCACATCCGGCTTCTAATAATGCTCCAAATTTAATCAGTAGACTAGAAAATATTTTATTTACAGACTCTAATTGTCCAGGCCAATATGTAATATCATCAATAGAAGGCCAATGAGCTATAACTTCAGAAGTCCAATCACAATACTCCCCACCTAACCAACTAATATTTTGTAGACCCCATCGTCTAGGTACACCTATACTATCATCTGTCTCTTCAAATAAATATATATCTGGAACAAGTGCATCAGTAAAAGATTTGGGAGTTAAGGTTAAAGATTGTTTTAATTCCTTAACATCTATATATTCTTTAGGTATCCATAAAAGTCTATCCATTGTCAACATTTACTTCGCTTGCCCCCAGTTTTCGCACACTTTTATATCTGCCCGAACAGGTACATGAAGTTTTACCGGAGTTTCTAAGAACGATCTAATAATAGCCGCAAATTCATCTACTTTATCATTAGTTACTTCAAATACAATTTCATCGTGAACCATATTTGTAGGCCAAATTGTTTTTAACCAATCTTCTGATTTAATAAAATACTCTCTTAATTTAACCATTGCTAGCTCAAGCATAGCACAAGCACTAGCCTGAGGACTAAAGTTAACTAACATATTTAATGCATGCTTAGGATTTCGTCTAACTATCTGCATAGGAATTCTTCGACGTCTTCCGAAAATATCTACACATAAACCTGTATCCCACAAACATCTTTCCATACGTAAATGCCAATGACGTACTTTAGTATAAGTGTCAAAAAATTGCTCAATAATATCTCGCCACTTATTAACACTTACAGAAGGATGTTCATAATGCATTCTATTAGGAGTAGCACAGTAAACTAATGCAAAATTACAAATTTTTCCTAGTTGTCTATCTCCGGCCAATACAGGAATATTATCCGCTGTTATTTGATGAAGATCTAAACCATGCCAAAATCCTTCTTTTTCATTTTCTTCTGCCCCGCAGTCTGGGCATTTAACTAATAAATCTGTATCACTTGAACCTGCTGCCCCACAAATATGACATTTCCAATCTCTGTAAGCTCGTAAGAACAAGGGATCTTGAGTAATATGAGCAACTAACCTTAGCTCAATTTGAGATAAATCCGCAACAATTAACTTTCTTCCTTTTTGTGGAACTACATTACTACGTATATCTAAATGTTTAAAATACTTAGATCTAGTTAAAAATGCAGGAATATTTTGAAAGTTAGGTTTTTCAGATCTAGTTCTACCTGTAGTACTAACAATCCAATATGTAGGATGTACCCTACCTTTAGGATCGGCTAAACTTTTTCTAGTAATAGGTTCTACATAAGTACCTATCATTTTATTTGCTGTACGATAATATTTAATTTTTTCGCATACAGGATATTTTGCAGCCAACTTGTCCATAGCTTTAGCATCTACACTATATCTATCTCCTTTAGGAGTCATCTCAAGCCCGGCCGGACTATAACCTAATTCATTGAATAATCTTTCAGCTAACTGCTTTGGTGAATCAAGATTCAACTTTCCAATTTTTTCGTATATTTCTTTCTCTAAAGCATCTCTAATTTTCTGATAACCTCTTAGTAATTTTCTAGCTCCATGCAAATCCCAACCAATACCTACATGTTCAATATCTGCAAATACTTTAGAAACAGGCATCAAAATTTTAGAAAAAACGGGCCATAAATTTTCTTCTTCAAGTCTCGGTTTAACTAACTTCCATAAATTATACTCATCTCGTGCATCGTTACATGCATACGTCATAAATTCGTCAGAATCTAAACCTCGGGCAGAAGCTTCTTTAAATGATGATCTAGTTTCTCCCCAATAATCCTCAACTACTTTCTCAAGACTAAGTTGATTATAATGACGGTTATCATCCAACAAATTAATACCGACCATAGGATCAACAAGATTGTTTGGATAATCATCCACGAAATCTGCTGCTTTAACACACATGATATCGTATTTTGCGTTATACGCAATTGTTTCAATATCGGTGGGAAACAGCATACCCATAATATATACGTATCTATCGGATTCGGTTTCATAGAAAGTTAACCCTTCTGTACTAAAACCTATTCCATGTAATTTAAAATCTTTATCGTGCGGCCCGACCTTTGGATTGTGCTCGACGTCAAAACTAAAAGAACCTGCTTCCATTGCTCTAGCAATAAATTCTTTAGCTCTTCTATTTCCTGCTTCTCTATCTACTTTCATAATTACTCAGTATCCTTAAGAGTATTTCACCAATCTTCAAAAGAAAGAGCGGTGCAATCCATTGCACCGCTTCCCTCGCGAAGAACCTTGTAGAAAGGAGCACGGCCCATCGATACCCCTCAACCCAAGGCAATCGGGCTAATCAAAATCTACGCTGGCTTCCGTTCCTTCCGGTTTATCTTTATCTCCCTTTGGGAAATCAAAATCTGAATCTCGGGCTAATCTTTTGTAGATTGTCTGTAAACGTTCTTCATCAGGTTTAAGGATTTCTGAGTAGTCAAATTCCCCCACATCGGGAAATTGATCTAAATCTACCATATTAATAAACTCAAATGTTTCTCCTACTGAAGCACTTGTGTTTTTATTAGTACGATACGCCTCATACATAGCTCCTTTTAGTCCCTGCCCCGCATCTAATCTACGGGTATACTGACGCATAAGAAGTTCAGCTGTATCTTTCTTACAGCACATCAATCTTTTCTGATTTTTATGTGTATTTCCTTTTTTATCAGTATACTCTGTAGTATCGATAATTGTAAAAAACGCACCTTTATATCTTCGATATTGTCCTTCATGTTCTGCAGCCCATTTACATAAAGGACAACTTTTACCCATAGGTTCAATACAAGTAGCCCAGTTAGTCCACCTTCCATTCATTTGAAATTGATGCTCAAAGCAAACAAAACATGCATTGCCTTCACTAAGGAAAATAATTTTCTTACCCGATGAAGGTTTCATCCAAAATCGAGTAGTTCCTCTACCAGAGGATTCACTCGACATATCAGTCTCTAAACCAGTCCCTAATGCCCATGAAGGAGTCTCTGACATTAACTTTTTCCCAATTTTAGTTTGTTTTTATTGTGAATACTTAAAAATTTCTCTTCGTTCATATCGCCTACATCAAAATCTCCCTCCCAAGTAATTCGTCTTAGCCCATACTCTGACTTAAATAACTCCTTTAAAGTTTCCCATCCTTGATCCCCCGTCTTATCCATATCGTACCAAACATATATAGTTTTGTCAAGCCCGGATAAAATTTCTGCCTGAGTAACCGTAATGTCTGCCCGCCAGCTGCATACAACCGAATAATTTAGCTTGTCACAGTAAGGCCAGCACCGAAGCAAATCAAAAAACCCTTCTACCAACATTACTCCTGAATTATCGTATACTTTATCTAAAGCACCTAATGTATCTCCTGTTCTAAACCCAAAGTAATTATAATATCTAGGCTGTTCATCTTTAATAGTTCTTCCTACCGCTCCCCGTAATATTCCTTTGTTGCAAAATACTGGAAAAATTACTCGGGATTTGCGTCTATCATACATTAATCTAAATTTCTCTGCAATATCGTATTTAATTTTTCTTTTAAGACATATATAATCCAAACTTTCAGGAACTTCATTAAAAGGAGAAAATTGATCTAGTACTGATATATCTAACGCTATAGAAGATATAGCTATATCAGGATACCACTCATCTAGTTCCAACCCGGCTAATTTTGAAGCCAAAGAAGGTTTATCTTGATCAAGTACCTGTAAAGCTAATCTTTTTATACTCTCATCTTTTTTAAATGTGCCGTACGTATCTACTAAATTCCATAATTTTCCAGATTCTCCGCAAGTAAAACATTTAAATATAGTTACTTCGCCACCATAATTTATTCCCATAGAAGGACGTCTATCTATTTTTTTATCATGAAACCACTCTGCTAAAGGACATGAAATTTGTATTTGTCCGGGTTTAGTTTCTTTTATTGTAGATACATTTAGTTGTTTCAGTATTAGTTTAAGTTCATTTAGTTTCATCGATTATCCCGTGCAATCGATTGCACAATGTTATAGTATATTTTTTTTGCTTCCCCTAATGTTTCTGAGTAATATTTTCTATCATCGTCTCTTTTAGTATGAGAAGCTGAGATTGAATATAGATATTTGTTGTCTCTAACTTTACCTAAAAACTGCAGTACGACAAACCACTTAGATTTAAGTGTTCTGTCTATAATAACTGAATCTTTATTATTAGCTACCCAATTAATATATTCTGTATAATGTACTCTCACCGGCCTTAAATTAATTAAAATATAGTATTCACCTAAATCAAGTGCCATTGTTAACCTCTTTACATAAAAGGCAATCGGGATGATGAGCTATTCCAAATTGTCTCCAACCATTAACAATAAGCCATAAATGTCCGTCTATAGTGGCTCTATGAATAGCTCTGCCAACTGATTCCGGCTCACTTAATCTTAACTCTTCTCCAGTAAATGGTTCGGCTTTAAATATAGTTACATCATTTACTTTTGAATTATCTGCCTGTTCTCCGCACCCGACTATTAATATACATATTAACAATAATTTTTTCATCTCTTTCTCCGGGAATTTTCGGGAGGCCTCGTGGTTTACTCTACCACTGTGCAATCGATTGCAGTCTATTTCCCCCGTCCAAACATGGTTTGTACATTATACCAAATATCTCGTAGTTAGTCAAATTCTTTAAAATAATACGCACAAGTCATACTTAAACAACTAGCCCATCCTAAAAATGATAGTTTTTGAAGCAACGTCGCATCCCGTATAAAAATAGAAGCTATCATTACCGTTAAAGTCATTATTGCAGCTAAAATTAGAGATGTAATTCTAAGTTTTTTAGTATTCCACCAGAATTTCTTCATCTGTTTTCTCCTCTTCTCTAACTATCTCACTGAAATCCATTGTAGTTTGGTCCCAATTAATTCTGAATTCTTGTAGATTTCCTCCCGCTGCGTCTCTCATTTTTAATATATGAATTTCATTCATATTCATAATACGTAAATCTTCATTTTGATATAAACCTATAACTGTATCTGGATTGATTACCCATTCTTTACCGTACCTTACTCCCCAACTATGTAGTTTAGGTCCTCTTTTTCTTTCTTTCCCGGTTTCTTGCGAATCCCCATACTGAGTACTGACTATCCAAGGTATGTCAGTAATTTCAGCCGCTAACTGCAAATCAGCTACAACACGTTTAGTTTGTTCCCAATCTCCTTTCCCTGATCCTTGAAATCTATATCCCCCATCAATTATAACTATAGTAGGAGAGTACTCACTAACTAACGCAGAAACATCAGACACATGACGAACTAACTTCTTATCTGCAAATACAATATCGCCCTCACCTTCCTCATCATCTCTTAATCTTTTCTCTAGATATCTTTCATCGTCTAATTTTATATCTCTAAGTTTCCCAAAAGGTATTTTATACCTCAAAGCATCAATACGACGCTGCATACGAGGTATATTCATCTCCATAGTAACAAATAATACTTTTTCACCTAACTGTAAACATCTGTTTGCAATAACGCATAACAACCATGTTTTTCCACTCGACTGCATAGCAATCAATACATTTAATGTACCATTAACCCATCCTTGTATACCTAAATTTAATGTATCCCAGGGAGTCAGTATCCCCGAAAAACCGTCTTTATCCTTTAACTCCATATAAGTTTTAAATCTATCTTTTGCTGATTTTCTATAGCTGCTTACAGTGACTTTACCTCTATCTAATTCAGGTTTATAGGCTAGGTCCTTAAGTTTTGATAAGGCTTCATCTGGATGCCGTTCTTCCAATAAATCAATAACAGATCTAAGTCCAACTTCTAAAGATTTACCTAATGATCTTTTTCTAACTGAGTCACAGATATAAGAAAAAGAGTCTAGTTCTCCTTTTAGGGTTATTCCTGTATTCTCTTCCAACATTCTAGGAGTAGGCCATTCTCTAGTAGAATGCACATATCCTTCTACCCACTCAAAACCTTCTCTCGCATCCCCGAATAAATCATATTTTGTTAGACCTGACTCAGTAAATTTAACTAAATCCTTTTCGTGCAGAAGACTTTGTACAAGTCTCAATCCTAACGAATCCACTATAATTTTCCTCCTATACCTTTACGAAAATCATGTCCTTGAATTTTTATAGGATACAGTCCTTCTTGCAATACAACATGAAAAGCGGGATATTCTTCCTCCAATTGTTTCAAACTAACGTTAGTAGTAATTATAGTTGATTTTTGTAAATCTATTCTGGCCCGGACTAAGTCTTCTACTGAATTCTCCGTGAATTTAATATCTTTGCGTAATTTAAATTCATCTATCACCAGTAAAGGAACACTTAAACATCGTTCATAGTATGTTTCTTCACTGTCAAATTGAATTTCATTAATTATATAATTAGGTATATCCCCGGCCTTGATCCACAAACCTATATAACCACACTGACCATAAGCTGCTTTCAAACAAATGGCAGCTAAAGCAGATTTACCTCTAGAATACTCTCCATGTAAAAATAAACCCTGTCCTTTATCTACATTTTTTTTTATATTATTTACATAACTTTCTAATGTTTTCTTATGTTTAGGGTTCCCCGGAATCTTATCTAAAACTGCTTTAATATGAACTTGTGGTATATGTAATCTATCTAAAACAGCTTGAGTAAATTTATACATTTAAGGTCCCTGTACATCTACAACCATAATTTCATTAGGTCCATTAATGTTATGCCGTACAACTAAAGCCGAGTCATCTACTACAAACACTTTAATTTTAGGGTGTGCAAATTTAGCTAAATCTCGGACTTTCCCCTTCATTTCCCCTAAACTTTCACTCAATGAGGCTTTACGTAATTCATGCTTATTAATTTCTGTCTCAATTTCTTCAATTTCTTTTTCGGTACGCACGTATTTTCTTGCTAATAACCAATCTTTATTTGCTGTCTCTAAATCTATTTCTTCAGAATCCTTCGTCGGGGTCGTCTCCCGACTTAGTTGCATCATATCTTCTAGCCAGTCCGGTACTCCCATCTGATTTTACTCTCTCTTTAAATCCTAGTTCTTGCCAAGTTTTAACTCTATTTAAAATAGATACTGTAGCAAATAAATTTAAAGTTATAGTCCCTTCCCATTTTAATTCTAATTTAATGCTATCCCAATTATTAAATACAAATTTAAATATTTCTTTTCCTTTATTTATATCCTCCCCGCAAAATTTTAGAAATCTACTTAAATAAGCATAAATTTTTTGATGCTCTTTTCGAATTTCTGCGTCTAACTTTAACCCTGCAGCTACTTTATATATTTTTTTATACTTACTAAAGTATAATAATTTAAAATATTCCAATAAAGTTTTAGTGGCTCTAGGTTGTCTTAACAATGAACCTAAGGTATCGGTTGCTATCTCTCTTTTTTTATCTCGGGATAAAGTTACTTTCTCTCTTCTGGCTTCTTCTTTTTTCTTCTTACGTTCAGCTAAAACTTTTCTAATTTTATCTGTTTCTTTTACCCCTCGTTTTCTCTTGGGTGTTTCAAGTTCTATAAACCAAGAAAATTGATAGTCTTCAATAACTCCCAACTGATATACCTGAACATCGTCTTGAAAGAATGTTTTCTTTACCCAACCTAATTGAGCTAAATTATACAAACATCGTTTAACTGTTATCTCAGATAAGTTGCTAATCTGTGCAATCGATTGCACAGTGAGCCCGGAACCAAGAATTTCCTGATACTTCAAAAGTTTAGCTGTTGCAGTGTTATTCTCAGATATATCCGATCTGAGAATAAAATACACTACAACAGCTTCGGGACTAGTTTTACCGACAAACTCGGCAGACAGGAAATAGGTATAAGGAAAATTACTCATGTTTCCCATTATACCAAAAATACCTATCTTATGTCAATTTCTTATATAAGCAAATCCAGGAATAGGGGAGTCAATATTTGAAATATCTGTCTCACTAGTAAATTTAGCCAATAAATTATCATAATTTCTGACATATAGATCTACCTCAGAAAATCCATGTCTAGTCCACATAGAAGGGTTCATATGAATTCCTTGTTGACCTATATACAACCCTCTATTTACTACTGGAGCAAGTCTGTCCCATCCCGCCAGATAAAATAGATGCATAGTTGCAGCATCCTGCCCAGTAGGAGGAGATGCAAAATAACGTTTAAATTGCTCCTGTAATTCTCCTGTATCATAATTAGCAAATAATTTCTCCCCCAATTTTTTACGTCCTTTTTCAAACTTTAATTTAAACCAGGTTTTTATAGAATCGTGTTTTCTCGTATGATACTCTCCATCCATTAAAAATAAATTTTCATATAGATACATATCATCTTTAATAGAATCCCAACATTCTTTAATCATAACATACCCCCACCAATTAGTTAAAGTAGGGATAACGGAATTCCAATTTTTCTCTTTTACTTTCTTGGATAATCTACAAAAATTCCAACCTTGAGCTGCTCCGATATTATGAAAATTCTTTCGACCCCATTCTAATAGTTTTAAAGTAAATGCAATATAGGACGTACTTACTTCCATATCATCTTCAAGTATAAATACTTTAGGGTACTCTAAGTTATCAAATAACTGTCTTCTAGCATCTATAATATTTCTCCCGCAACCATAATTCAAAGATCTATATATAATATTAGTCCAAGGTAAATATTGCTCAATAAGTTTTGCATGTTCTGCAGTAGCAGATTTATCGCCGCATTCATCTAAAAATACAAAAATAGGGTATTTATCAATATCTTTATTTTTAGATAAAGATTCCACAACTCGTCTAAAATAAAAAGGTCTGTCACATCCAATAATACCTATGGCAGTATCTACGGCACCTACCACATACTTAGGATAGTGTTTGGCCAAATTTATAGTTTTTTCTGCAATAGGTATAGAAATTTCTTCCATAGTATTTAATAAATGTTTAAAATATTTACCTGGATTAGAGATTAATCTCCATGCAGCTATATTAGATTTAGCTAATAATATTATACGACCGTTAGTATCTCTAGATCTTCCTTTCCATTCTCCTGTCTCCCGTAAATTTAATACTGCAATAAGAGATCGTTCTGTATACAAATATAATTTATACTCTTTAATTAAATGTACCTCCCATTTAACCAACTCCCAATTATTTTTTTCAAATGTTCCATCTTCCCTAAATTTTAAATTACATATTCCTCTCCCATCCCCAAGTATTTCAATATCATCTTGTACAAATCGCTCACGTACTTTTTCAATGATTTGTTGGTTCATACTCATTACCTTGTTACAGTCTTAACTAACTTAGGTTCCTTAAGAATCCATTCTCCGTTAGAATTAAATTCTAAAGTAGATACAACCGTACTAGCTGTAAAAGTAATACTAACGCTGCAAGTAGCACTACATACTTGACTATTTCCATCTATACTAGTAGTTACATCTGTCCCAGCTTTTTTCTTAAGCTCTGCTGTTAAAGTATACTGTTCTCCTACCTCCAGCCACACTACTTGTCGTAAAATAGATCCGTCAAATAATACCGCAAAACAATCGAAGAAATGAACATCTCCCGCGGCCAAAATCCAATCTGTACCATTAGATCCACATAGTTCAGGATACGTTAATAAATTACTAGAAGTATATGAAGTACTTCCTGTTTGTTCAAATGATTGAATAGTTAACATCATCGTAGATTTGGGTTTTTGAGTATCATATTTAATACTTATATCAGTTAAAAGACCGTTAACTATTTCATTATTATCTGGACTAACAAATTGAACTTTTTGATTTAACTTTAGACAAGGTAGATATACTGTTTGAACTGTCCATGTTTTCCGCCCCATTTTAAATTGGTTAAACCTTCGTACAGCCACATCAAATAATGTTTCATAATCGCAAATATAATCATTATCTATTTGCTCAGTAATAATACCAAACTCGGCGGCTAAATCAGGATCAGTAACCTCCATTTCAATTCTATTAGTATCTTTACTATCTCCCGATTTATCGGTATCTACTACCCCTCCTATCACATCATTTAATCTTGCTACCTGTACTCCCGTACTCATACTCAACATATTTTGAACAAATCGAGTATTCTTAGTTTGATTTGCTCGCAGCGGTCGCCGTCGAGTATTTGGATCCCCATGCTCTCGGGTATGTCTATTTCTTCCCACTACCCGCATTTTAAATAAGTGATCTCCTGCCTCAAGAATTCCTTCGCAATTATCTGTTAACAGTACATCAATTTCTCCTTCGTCTACTGATATCATATTTTCATACTTATCCCCTAGAGGTTGTCTAGGATTAGCGTACTCACTTCCTGCAGAACATGTTCCATCTACAATTACGGCAGCACTACGTAAATCTTCTTTACGTCCTTTAATATTCTTAACGTTCATACTAACATGAGGACGAGTTAATCCGAAACACGAGTTCCTAAAAATTTTGCCTTGATCTTCTGCTGATCTATGATCTTGATCCTCACAAGGATCTTCTGTATTTTCATTAGATAAAGTTTGCTCCCCGCAAACATGCTCCGAAATAAATCTGCCTCGTACAACTACTCGGGAAGGACCTATAGCAGTAGATAAATTCTTTGTAGCAGAAATAACCGCTTCATTTGGAATAATAACATCTATAGGGCTATTTATATTTTTCCAATGCTCTGCTGTAAGTTTACCGTCTATCTGAGTAAATAAATCCGCTTCTGCAGATTGAGCTAACTTAGCTAACTCATCTAAAATACTATTTCCATGAACTACTCCAAAAAATCTATTGGGGTCAGATAACAATAAATTTAATAGTCCAGAAGGAATAGCTCCGTATGTAGTAGCTACAGAGTCTAACGGAGTATTTGTATTAGTAGCTGAAAAATACTCTGTAGTAACTGGTTTTCTAGACATTTGAGCAAAATAAGAACGAACTTCAGCTACAATATGTCTATCGGATAATTTTATATCATCTTTAGCAGAATGAATTATCCCATTTAACCATAAAGTAGTACCAAAAAAACATTCGGGAAGAGTAATATCTATAGTACCTCCCGTGGACTCAATACCTAAAGATACAGGAGACCATAATAACGTATTTTCTGTGTACTGAACATTTTGATTAGTTAATCGTATACTTCCTCTATATCCTCCAAACATGGAAATAGAGGCACTCCAATTAACTATATCAGCTAATGCAATAGGCATATTTATTCTTCCAAAGGTAGCTTTATTGGATTTGATTTAACATATTTACTAGTGGCATATTCGGCATTACTTAAATCAAAGTAATACTTATCTCTGTCCGAAACTACTGAATTTACATTTTGCAGACCAATGTAATTATTTGAATGAAGTATATCACAAAAATACGGAGCTAATTTTGCTCTAATAATACGTCTAGTCCAGTTAGTATGCTCATGTCCCCATTTTGCCGGAAGAACTTTAAAACCTCCAACAGTTTTTATAATTTCAGGCGTAACAGTCAAAAAACACCCATTAACTAAAGATGTTTTTGTTATAAAATATTCATTTACCTTTTGTGCATCTCTAACTAAATCTTTTTCTTTGTTCCATGTCCAACTAAAATGATGTATACCTGTAATAGAATGAGCTTCTAGGTAAGGTTCCCACCATTTGCTTTTAAATAAAACATCGTCTTCAGCAATAAATCCAAATTTATAATGCTGTAATAGTTTAAGTGCTGTATTCTTAGCTTTAGATACTCCTCCATTCTTCTCCCGATAAATTACTTCATACTTACATCTACGTAAATATTGACTATGATGAGCATTAACTGATCCATCATCTACAATAAAAACATCGCCTGGATATCCACTATTTATAAGACTTTTTACTGCTACAGGCAATCGTTTAATATATCGATCTGTGCTGTAAGTAATTATAACGAGTGCGTGGTCTGTGTCATCCATTTATATACCTCTACATCCTGTCCTATTAATTCTCTTAGTTTTTCCCAGTTTTGATCGTATATTCCGTTAAAATTTCTATGCCCCATACCTATTCCGGATCTTCCCGGAAGACCTTTCATACCTACACACAAAAATTTATCAAAAAATAAATGTTTACTTCCTGATAATCGCCACAAATGAATGTCATAAAATTTCTCTTTAGTACTAAGAATACGAGCAAATCTATCTAAGCAATCAGATTTAAATCCTGTCTGACATAACGAAGCATGTCGACTATTTCCTAAATGTCGCCACTTCCTATTAGTTATATTGTAATATATTGAACGTCCTTCGCCAACCATGTTATAAGAATTTAACAACAAATCCATGTACTGAACGTAGTTAGGGCTATACCAATCATCATCCTCAATAACTAAAATTTTATCAAAATATACATATTGAAGAGCTGCTAATAAATTATTGCCTAAACTTTTAGGTTCTCCCGGATTTCTACGTATATAATCTTGATCTAAAGTAACGTGAGTTTGTTCATACCCATCATCTACTACAATCCACTGTAATTCTCCTGCGTAAGTCTGTCGCTCCATATATTTCTCACACAACATAAATGCAGCATGTCTATCTCCAGTAGGGGTAATTAAAGTAATTCCCATCAAATTTCTTTCATAACTGTTGTATGTTTAGGTAATTTTCTACTACGTGAACCCGACCTAATCTCTCTAAGTTTAGGTGTATATTTAGTAGCGGGTGAAGGATGAAACGTAGTCTCATACATTCCTTTAGTAATTATTTCTTTAGGTAAATCACCGATAGATTGTGCAATCGATTGCACAAACGACCTGACAGGAAATGCGGTCAAACGGCTATTAGGAGTACAGTTATATACCTCAAAACCTTGTTCTAAAAATTTAGGTTGAAGCATAGAAAATCTGACGTTTAAAGCTGCAAATAATTCATTGTTGTACGCTACCGATGTTCTATCTTTTTCTTGTTCAAATGCATACTTAGCCCCTTCTACCGGCATATAAAAATCAGCTCCTATTATATTAACTACACGTACCCCTAAAACAAATAATATCTTTAAAGCCACCAACATAGTGGATCGCTTACCTCCAATACCATCTCTACCTATAATATTTTTACCGTTTCCCCAATTAAACGTATTTTCGGATAACCAACTATCGGGATTAAAATATTGATTTTTAACGTACCCAAATATATTAGGTGTGCCCCGTACTCGTAAATTACTCTCAATTAAATTATTACTGCTATCTCGTACCCGTAACTTTGAATCCATTGAATCATGAGAAATAAATTTACGTACAGTAGGATCCAAAAAAATATTATGACAAAACTTACTTGCAGAATCTCCTCCCACCCACATATTACATTTAACTGTTTTAGCAGCTACATTGTTAATACCTAATGTTAACACACCTCTTTGATTTAATAAAGATAAATCTAATTTTTTTAGACTGGGTCCCCCACATATTAAAAAAGCAGTGCATCCATTATAGATGCCTGCTAAATTTATTGCCTGATTATCAAATCTATAAAAAGAAGGATAATTAATCATACTTAAACAATCTATTTAACAACATTCTCCTCTTATTACAACCTGCACATCCTTGTTTAACAATATCTAAATGCAGTGTATGTATTATTTTAGTTAGAGTGTCTCCAAATCCAAATGATTTTTCTTTGGCGGCTCTTTCCAATTCAAATTTAGCTTTTAGTTCTTCTTTCTCTTTTTCCGATAAATCTCTATACTCTCCACACTCATCATCCTGTCCCACACCTAAACAATTATCCCAAGAGTTAAAACATTCTCTATTCATACAACATAATTTAAAAGCTTCTGCAGGTTTGTATAGAGCATGTCTAATACAATACCCTGGCCCGCTGCATTCACAGTTAGTAATCTTAGATTTAACTAGGACCCGAATTTCTTGTTCATCCATTTTCGTCTCTTATTACATCCGGAACATGTCCCTACAATCTTTTCATATAATTTAGCTAGACCTGTATTATGTAATATTTTAGCTACAGTGTCCCCTAATCCTTGACTGGGAGAAGTATATGCTGCATTCATCTCAGCTTTATCTATATCTTCTTCTGTCAATCCTTTTAATTCTCCACAATTCTCCGGTTGTCCCGGACCTTTACACACTTCCCACAAGGTAAAATAATCATTATTTACACAACATAATCCAAAATTACGTTCGTCCTTAAACATAGCGTGTCTAGGACAATATCCTGGTTTGGTGCATTCACACTCAGTTACTTTAAGCTCTAAAGTTTGTTTAATTTTTTCCTCTATACTCATTATTGATATACTCTCCAAACTATATCTGCGGCTGTTCCTCCTTCTTTACAGCAATTTCCGCTCATCCCTATTCTAGTCCATTCTGCTATAAGAGTAGGAGGACAAGTACACCCTGTAGGTTTATCATTAGGTCCTCCTGCCCCACATTCTCCAGCAGTAACCCCTGGACCTGCAGCATTGCTTACACCAATTCTAAACGCACTACAAGTTCTATCTGCGGGATCATCTAAACAATAAAACTCTAAAGTAAAATCTATATTACACCAAGTTTGAGTTCCTTCCCATTTATCTGTCATGGGATTATAAGTTAAAACTGCAAATGTAGTTAAATCCCAACATGAACAAGTAGCAGATGTCGGGGTTGTCTGATTGACTGACATAGGTTTCATGTACAAAATGCTAGGAATATCAGTATCGCAGCATTTTGTACCTATACCTACACTTCCTCCAGAACTAGCGGCTTCACCACAAATTTCATCACATACAATACTACCAGGAGGTAATATAACCTTAGTTTTACAAATTTTATCAACTAATTGACAATCGGTCCCTTCAGAGCTAGTGGCTCCTAATGGATCACATAATAAAACATTAGTTACTATATTTAATGATTGCCTTTCTTCTCCACAGTTTTCATCCGCTTCTATTATCCACCATTGAGATTTAAACTTATTTACACACGTATCATCTGAACTGCTGCTACTGGATTCTATAAAATCAGGATCTTCTGCCCTAATTTTACCTAGTATTACATCCGTACCTACAGCTAAAGTTCTACCTCCGTCCGATAACCATCTACATTTAATATCTCCGGCAACTACAATATCAGGAGCAAACTCTCGAACCTCTGTCCAATTTTTACAGTGATCTGCTGTTATTGGAGGAGTTAAATCACATAAATCTGGATCACTGCTAGTTCCATCAGGACATTCTTCACTACTACTGGACTCCGGTTCATCAAAATATCTATCTACAATTTCAACGTCATAAATATTACACCCTCTATCGCATACAATTATACCATGTCGTAAATCAGAAGGAGTCTCAACAACTTGAATTGTAACATCTTTAAATTGCTTACACGTAAAAGTTGAAGATTTATATGAAAAAGTTACAGTAGCCTCTACTGTAACCACCTCTGCAGTTGTGGCATCAAATTCCACAACTGCCGTTTTATCTGAAGTGCACGCTAAACTAGCATAATTATTACTAGATTGCCTGACTACCCAAGAAGTGCTTATAAAGTTTACAGGATTTCCATCTTTATCTTCGGAATTAAAATTAATAATTAAATGGTATAATGCCTGAGATTCAGCATCTACAACTTCTTGACCTTCTAACACAAGTTCTACATTAAACGCAGAACAATTTATTGTTTCATTTTCAGCATTACTTAATAAATCTTTACACCCATAAGTAAATGACCATGAATCCGATAATGGAGAAACATTACCAGAAGTATTATAGGCCATTACTCTCCAAAAAGTTTCTTCTCCTAATCTAACATCAGTCTGATATTTTAATTCATACTCAGTTCCCGTAATTCGAGTAGACCTAAGAGTGGGTCCATTAAAAGAACTATTATTACACCATTGAACTACATAAAAACTAGCCTCAGAAACTGCCTTCCATTTTAACTTTGCCCCTGAATTACCTCCTACCGGATAATCTGATAAATCGGCGTCTGGGGGGCAGAAATAAGATTCATTTCGAGGACCAACTAATTCAGGCGTATCTAAAGCACCATCTTGACGCCAAGTCAAGGTGGGCTGAGTAAGTATCGGATTTAGATTCTGCCTTATATGTCCCATTACAATCCAGTATTACATGTCATATTATACTCAGTATTAACTGTTATTATTTGAAATTCTCCGCTAACTGATGCTAATCGTCCCCGATATTTAGGTTCACCTAGTACAGTAAAATATACACTATAATTTTCTCCCCAGTAACCTAAAAAAGTGTATAGGACAGGAACAGCAGTATTATATAAATTAAACAATGATTGATATTCTGGAGGTTCTGTACCAGTTATAGTCCACTTTAAGTTCTTATCTCCATGAACTATTTGATTAGGTGCATGTTGAACTACCGCAGCATTTGCTGTAGGAGTTGTAGTATTTCTCTTATTTTGAACATATGGACGATATGAAAATTGTACAGGTAAATTTACGCCATTCAAACTTGCGAAATTAGAAGTTGCGGCCATAATATAACCTCAGTGCAATCGATTGCACAAACTTAAACCGACTCTACCTCAAAACCCATTCCCGCCAAAGTCCCTACAAGTTGACGTTCAAGTTCTTCGATATCTAAGTTAGTTGCATTAATATTAATACTGGCAAGAGGTGCCCCAGATTCCGCAGAAACTCCCTCTGCGGAAACTCCTGCAGCAGAAGGTAATGCAACAGGTAAACCTACTCCTACTGCAGCAGGGATATTTAAAGCTCCTCCTAATGCATTAGGTAATTGAAGAGCTTTATCCCGTAAACCTGTAAGAGCGTCAGTCATAGACTGTATAGCAGAAACTGTCATATTCTTCATAGTCTCTGCCGCATTAGCTACTCTATCAAATTGCTCTGGAACATTTCCCGGACCTTCTAATACTTTTTGTAAATTAGGAAATAGTTCATTAGTTTCTTGCTGTTGCCCAAATTTATTTAATGTAGAAAAAGATCTTGTTATTTGCTCTAATGTTCTAGCTTCAGCTACTGCCCTACGTAATCTATTCTGAAGAACTGCGTCATCAGGATTTAAACCTGCTAACTTACTTAAATTAATAACTTTAGTTTGGGCCTGAGCTGATTTTTCATTTAACTTTAATAACCTATTTTCCTGTAAAGCTCGTATTCTAGCTAAAGCTAAATAAAGATTAATTAACTGTCGTACAGATTTTACCTGCTTAGCTACATTCTCAGCAGCTAACTCCTCAACAGTCTTAGCTTTATCTTGAGCACCTAAAGCTTTTTCACGTTCTTTGGCTTCTTGTTCTGCTGCTTTTTGACGTATTGAGTTAATTTCATCTTGTAATAATCTTTCTGCTCGTAATCTATCCTGTCCTCGTAAATTTAACTCCTTCAGTTCCTCCTGAAACTGTTCTTTTCGAACCTGAATCTCTAATTCAGCAGCTTTTACAAACTCTTTACTACGTTTAAATGTGTCTTTCTGCAAGTCACGTAAAAATTTACGCCTACGAGAATCTTGTCTACGTTCTTCTAATTCTAGACGTTCATCTAATAATTCTTTGGCCGTCTTTAATGCAAAATCTCTTCGTTGAATAACTTCTTGTTTTTCTTTATTGGTTAATCTCTCCTCTAAAGAAAACAATTCATTAATTGTTTTTTCTGCCTCTTGCAATCTTAATTTATTCTCTAATCGTACTGCCTCTACATTATCTCCTGCTAATCTGGCTTGTCTGACTGCCTGTTGATCTATAAACTCAAATTGCTCCCGTCTCTGTTGTTCTATACGTTGACGTTGAAAATCTAAACTTTGAGTAATAATGTCGGCTATCTGTTTCTGTTTTTTAATCTCATCTTCTCTAAGGTCCGCTACTTCTTTTTCACCTTTAGCTTTTATTTCTTGAATATCTTCTTGCAATTCTTTTTCATTAGTCAATAGATCCGTTAACTGTTTTTCCGCTGTTCTTATGTTAGTTTGAAGAGTTATAAGCTCTCTTAGCTCTTTATTTAATTCTTCTGCTTTTTCTGCGTCTTCTCCGACAAGTTCGGATAAACGTGCTCCCGAAAAAGGATTAGTAAATAATTCATCTAGTTGTTTACGTATTTCAGCTATTCTAAATTGACTGCTCTCTAATGCAGGATCTACCCGCATTACAGCTATGTCCCCCATTAAATCATTAATTTCATCGTTTGTTTTTTCTACTTCTTTAGTTAGTTCATCTAACCTGGTAGTTGCATCTAATCTAACATTATCCCGAGCATCTTCAAATGTCTCCGAAGTAGCTTCTCTTAATTGTCGAATTACCTGATCGGCGTTATCAAAAGTTAACTTATCAATCTCATCCGCGGCTAGTCCTGCATCCTCAGCTAATTTTTCTACAATAGTATCTAATTCAGCTAAATCATTCTGAAAATCAGTTGCGGCTCTTTCTCTAAACTCCTCGTTTATTTTTTCTATAGAGGAAGCTAAATCAGCTATAACTTCTTGGGCTTTCTGCCCCGCTAAACGTACATCATCTATACGTTGAAGCTCATCAAATAATATTTGAGCTTTATCTGCCGTATCAATTAACTCGCCACCTAAATTTGCTGCATTAGTACGTAGTTGCCTAATGGTGGCTTCTTGTGCCTGTATAGCTGCATTAATACTTTCAATCTCTAACTGTAATCTTCTATTTCCTTCTTCCGTTAACCCTCCCTCATCTAATCTGGTCTCTAAAACCTCTCTCTGTGCAATTAAAGAGTCACGCAATTCTTCCGCACTTACTCCCGTTCTTTCTAATTCCTCGCTTAATTCTTTTAGTTCCTTAACCTCTTTTTTAGTAAGTTCGGTACCGTTGGCTTGTAAAGCAGCACGTCTTTCCATTTTAGTAACAAGGTTAGTAAACCTGTCGTTAACTTCTTCAATTTGAGCTAATTCTCTTTTTGTCTGCTCCTCTAAAACTTTATTTTGTTTTTCTCTTAATTTATTTATACCTAATTGTTTTTCTAAAACATCATTTAATTTACTAAATGCTTTAGTTATGAACTCAAAGCCCTTACCGATGACTCGAAAAGGAATAGTTAAAATATCCTTTAATGCTTTACCTGTCTCAGTGAATTCGAAGATTAAAGTTAACCATTCTGCAAATTTAGCTACAATTAAAACTAAAGCAGCAATAATTGCACCGCCTAGAGTAATTTTTAATACTGACAGTAAAGCTTTAATCCCTCCCAATAAAGTAGGAAGTAATCCCGCTAATCTACTAAATACGCCTGTTGTAGTACCTGCTGCACCTGATAATCTACCTAAACTACCGCTAAGTAAGTTTAGTAAGTTAGTTATAGATAACGCTTTTGTAAAAGATATTACTGCCTGGGTAGCTAAATTTAAAGGTACAATTACTGAATTTTTAACTGCGTTACCAAAAGTACTCAATCCACCTATAACATTAGCAGATATTAACTGCCTAACCGCCGCAGTAGCTTCGGAAACACTACCTCTAACTAAAGTAATTAAAGCTCGTACATCTTGAGCTTGTCTACGAAATGCGTCGGCTTCAATCAATTTTCCTGCTGCAGCAGCTCTAGCCATCTCAAGAGTAAGAGCCGCTACTTTTACTCTTAATGAATCTACAGCTTTACCGAAAGCAGCCACCGCTAATAAACCAGTGGTAGTTAAACCTAAGAATAAAGCAAACGCAGCAGTCAATGCCCCTAAACTAACTAATAAAATACTGCTAAAAGCAGCTATACTAGTTAACGCACCTATTAAAGCTGGATTTTGTTTTACGAAATCACTAATAGCGGAAACGACATCACGTAAAATATCAAGAAAATCTTTTAGAGCCTCTCTTATAGTATCAAATATCGAAATATTTAATTCGTTTACAGCCGCAACTAATTTAGTAAATGCTCCCGCAACATTATCTAGTCTAATTTCAGTTTGTCTGAGACCTTCGCCAAATCTATTATTTACTGCTTCTTGTAATTGATCGAATTTTTGTTCAGATACATTAACTAATGCTTGAATAGTTCGGCCCGCACGTTCTCCAAAGAACGCAACAGCATCTCCTGCAGTAATTTGAGATCTACGAAATACTTCAAGAATATCAACAATTGAATTTAGAGCAGGATCAATTTCCTGTACAGTAATTCTGTACTTATCTAATATTTTTTGCTGTTTAGGTCCAATTGCCGCTAATTTAGAAAATGCTCGGGCAACGCCAGTTCCCGCAATACTGGCCCTAATACCTACATCACCGAGAAGACCTAAAATTACAGCAACATCATTAATATTTTGACCAAACGTACCTGCGGCCGGAGAAGCAAATTTAAAGGCTTGAGCTAACTGTTCTACCGTAACATTAGCATTGGCTTGAACAGTAGCAAAAGTATCTACAATACCATTAAGTTCTATAATCTGTAAACCGAAAGCACGTAAAGAACTAGCCACTACAATAGCAGCCTCAGAAACTTCTAAAGCTCCTGCAGCAGCTAAACTTGTAGTGGCTTTTAATGCACCTGCTACTTGTTCTGAATTTAATCCGGCAAGACCTAGTTTCTCCGCTGCTTCCGCAACTTGATCAGCGGTAAAAATAGTCTCTCTACCTAGATCTCGAACTACTCCTTCTAAATTCTCAAAACGAGCACTTGTAGTAGCAAGTTCTCCGTCTAACTTAGTTATTTCTGAAGTAAATACTTCAGCATTAGACGTCAAGTCACCAATAACAGCCGTAACTGCTGACATGCTCTTTTCAAATTGAGCACCCTGGACAGCTACGGGCTCTAACGCTTTAAATATCAAAACACCCGCACCGGCAGCGGCTAAACCCATACCGGTGAGGGCACTAGAGACTCCATTAACCCCTTCAGCAAATAACTCTAACTCACTTTTAGCTTCCCGTAACTCTCCAGTAAATCTATCAATATTAGCTGATAGAGTTACTACCGCACTGCCTAAATTTACAGTAGGCATAGCACATTTTACTCTTTATTATAATTAACTCCAGGAGGTAGGGCTATTAAAGATTCTTCTGCCCCATTATCCTGGATTTTAGGCTCTAAGCTATTAAAATAAGAAGAATATTGAGATTTTTTAGCGTGTTGTGACACTCTAAAAATGTTCATTAGTCGCTGATCTCTTTTCCCTATTCTTCTTAAAATAGATCTTCCTAGATACTTTAGTTGATATTGAGTATGTTCTATTGTTCCAGAAACACTCCACCCATATTCTGACATAAATAAATCAAATAGTTCTTCTAATTTTAATTCGTCAGATTCTCTTCTTCCGAAGTTTCCGTAGAAATCATCCTCATCTGCGGAAACATCTCTAAAAAAAGTTTTTTGAGTTCTTCCCAATCAAGAACTTTTTTTGCAGCAACAAGTAACTTAAAAGTATCTGAGGAACCTAGTTCTGGAAAAACATCTACCTCTATATTTGTCATCGCAGATAACAATTTATATAAAATACGCTTAGTCTGAGAATTTTTCAGTAAAATACTAAGTTGATCCAGTCCAGATGATCCACTTTTATCTGAGTCAGAAAAACTTTCCGCAAAAACATTCAAAGATACAACTATGTCAGAAGATAGATCTATAATTTTGTCAAAAGATAACTCCCGTACTGTAACATCCCCTAATGCCTGCAAATGTATAGACAAGCCAATATTAGCCATTCTTTCTGTATGACTTAATTCTACTGTGTCTGTCATATCTATACCTTATTTCTATACTCTTGTCTGCAATTGTGCAATAGATCCCTTAGACTACTTTGTTTAACGCAGTAGTCTAAGGGATCGACTAAAGTCTCCCCGTTAGCATAACGTAAAATCAGAGCAGCTAAATCCTGCTCAGGCATAGGAAGTTCGAATTGAAATCGAACCACTAAACCTTTTTCCTGATTAGGGACAAGACGTACTAAACGTGCTCCGGGTTGACAAAAAATAAATGCCGCTTGATTTAAATCTTTAGTGTCAAATTTACTCGAAACAGTACTATCTATATCATCATTCATATCATACTCTTTACTTTAATTAAGCCACGTCTGCATACGGAATCGACGCCGTAAGAGAACCAGACGTGCTGATATTAGTTAAAGCAGTCAAAGTAACTTCACAGTACTTCGATCCGTAATTATAAGAAAATTTACTAAACCCGTCCCCTGCTCCGGGATACTCTTCTGCTCCCTTAACGTCATCATCGGCATTAGTATTCAAATCACTTCGTTCACTATCAATCCATTGCTGCACAGCATCATTTAACACCGCCCTAATCATTTTAGGTTCAGTGAGCTTATTAGCAGTATCTGTAACAGTAAATCGAACTTTGTTACCTGAAGGATTAGATTTAGTGACAGTAAAATCACCTAATCCGCCAACACCTGTATACGAATGTCCCACAGTACTTCTCCTCTATGCAATCGATTGCACTACGTTAAAGTAAACCTTCGTTTAAAAGCCGTAAAGCATCATGTCTAACTCGCTTACGGCTTACCCATAGTTTATTTCGACTGGTAGCAATATTCCCTAACACCGTAACCATATTATTAGTACGTGTTCGGGGAAGTGATCTAAAACTTTTAACTTCCGCATGAGTATTAATGCTCAAGGAAGTAAGTTCAGAATCTACTAACGTACCTAACTCTGAACTAGCCATAGCTACCTCTAAGAATCGACCACTGTGCCAAAGTTACCTGCACTATCCTTTAATACCTCCCATTCTACTTCAAATGCTACAGGTTCCTCACGTTGCATAGTATATTCCCTTTCCCCGAAAATAACTGCCTTGGGGAAAGTAAAAGTTCTAGTACCGCAATTAGGTCCTGTTGCAATTAAAGTTAAAGATATTTCATCAATCCAACAGCTATTATTATATCCTAAAGTTAAAGTACTTCCAGACAAATTAGCTGTCGGTAACATAAATGCCTGTCGAACTCTCTCTAGAGTTGCCTCTAAAAGAGTTGTAGTAACAAACATTCTTTCGTTAGAACGTGCCCGTTTAACTACGCCTACTGCTTGGTCGGCTATGACCTCAATAAATTCAGGTTCATAGCGAATAGTGGTTCCTCCCTGGGTAAAACCCACATCGGTTCCTTCGACTTCAACAGTGGCTGCACCGATGATAATATTATCGGCATTTCCAGCCATAATAAACTCCTAGCTAGATGTTTCCTTAACTTAACTCCCACAAGATTGAGTACACCAAAATGCCTCAACAAGTACAGGAGAAGCCCAAACCTCTGTATCATCGTCAAAATCAGAATCCATAGTTCTTTTATATCTACTCATTCTAATACTTACACCAGAAGAATCACTAAAATCATAGAATCCTGTATTTCCTCCACTTTCATCATCAAATAGAAAAGTCACTCTGTCTGAAATATCTATAGATTTTACTTCATCTCTAGAATATGCTTTAATCGCTATTAAACTTCTCTTAAGAAAAGTTACGTCTGCACCTAATGATGGAAATGTATCTACTAACATAACTCCCAAAAAAGGGGTGTCATCTTTTCTAAGTTGCTTATCTCGGGCTATTCTAATATCTGACGTACTATGAGTAGTTAAAGACACAAGTCCGCCTGAACCTGTGTCCGTTCGCAATTTTTCAACTAGTTGTTTAATTAATAACTTTTTAGACATTACTTAAATTTGAACTTTTTTTGAAAATGCGTTAGTACATCCGGTAAAGCATCTCTAAATCCCGGCAACATAAAAGGTCTAGCAGATGTACCTTCTTCTTTTATTTTCTTAAAAATCTTTCCTGCCACTTCTTCAGCAGGGGCCTCTCTCTTACGTTTCCTAACCCATTTTAAAAGTTTAGCAAAATTAGCTTCATGTGGAGGAGACCCTTGTTCTACATTTAAAGTGTAATCTCTTTCTCCTACAATTATAAGACGAGGTTTTTTCTTATCAAAAACAACTCGTATCTTTAAACCTTTACTGAGTTGCCCTGAGTTATTTATTTTGTGTATTCTAAGTCTAGCCCGTATTGCAGGTATAATAAGTTCTCGACCTACAGACTCAAATGCTTCTAACACTTGTTTAGGCGTAGCTACTATTAATTTATTTAATGCTTTTTCTATGTCTCCTTGATCAAAATCTATAGAAAATTCATCAGCCATCAGCGTCATTTAATTCTATAGCTAATGTAGTATGATGAAAACGACCTTTATGATCTATCTGATGTTTTACATAAATCACTACATAATAAATAATAGAACTATCTGATCTAGTTCTAGCTATAGGAGCAGGTCTACTACTTGCGGCCAATCTTAAAAAATAAGATTTATCTTCCAATAATTTAGGACTGTACTTTAATAATACTCTCCAATGTTTACCGCTAGCTTGACCAAATCCTTCTCTCTCATCCTTGTCCGACATCACTGTTACGCGGGCACGACTACCATCATAAACTAAATCCGAAGTATCAGGGGTAGTTGTAATTCCTCCAGCACCGTCATCAACATGTAAAAAATCTAATAGATCAACTTTGTGCACTAATCCACGTAAAGGTATAACCATAACTATGCAATCGATTGCATTAAACTTCGTAAGTAATAACCTGTAATTCAACTGAGGCAGTATCAGCTACCATCCGCAAAATTATAGAACTATCACCGATGTATAATCTTAGTGGCATCAGAGGAAGTATTCTACCTAATTCAATCATACTACCTGCTGATTTTGGTCCATATTTAACGAAGTTGCCTCCTGAGGCTTCTAAATTTCTAAGTACTACCACACCTGCTGTAGTAATCTCTGCCCCAAAAGATATGTCTTCTTCAGAAGTACCTACAGTAATTATTTGTTCATAATACTTAGCCGTAGTTTGATCAAATAATAAATCTCCCGCATTAAAAGAATGGGCAACATTCCCATTCTTTAGAACGTGAGACATTGATAATCTTAATTCATTAGCCATTTAATCTACACTATCGTATGTTTGTTTTTCGTCCGGAACAACTAAAAACATATCTACATGATTTAAGTTCATTCTTAATAATCTATCGACTTCAGGAAAACCTGTACCTGTCTCTAAATCTATATCCCCTGCCCCTAATTTTATTCTAAAATCCTCCCATTCTGCCTCAGTAAAATCTCCGGACGTTATCTGAGAACCTGATGGATCTAATCGTGCAGCAACTAATAAAATAGTAGCACGTTTTATAGATTCTGGTACAGAAGACTTTCCCCAAGTACCTACTATCTGTATATTTTTTTGTCCTTTAGGCCAAGTTCCCCCCGAACCAAATCTTCTACGAGGAGAATCTCCATCTATAACTCTAGCTGTTTCAATATAATGAGGATATTTTACAAAATCTCTATTTTCTACATACGTAAACAATACCGTAGTACCATCTATATCTAAATCTTTTACCGAAGTAATTGTTAACAGAGGATAAGGAATTTGAGGGTAAAAAAATAATTTAGTCAAACCATTTCCATCAAGATAATTAGTTTCTGACTTATTGTAGAATGTATTATTTGTTAGTGTCTCTACTATTTCTTCAGCTAAAGCTATTTCTGTATCTATATCCGCGTCGCTATAATTATCTAATTCGAGAGGACATCCCTCAACCTTAAAATGACGTATATCATTAGCTACGGCATAGTTTCCCATCAATCATCCTCATGATAAACAGCAACGCATGCTATCCGTCTAAAACCATCTATCGAACCTGTTGCCGTTATCTCTAAATAATATCTAGTACCTCTAGTAAGTATAACTGAATCCTCTAACGTTCCTTGATATTTCCCATTACTGCTAGCTATATAAGGCATACTAACATTAGATGCACCAGCAACAACGGAGTCATCAGCATTTTTTAAAGTAAAAGATACACTTGCATCATTAACATAAGTATCGTCAGCACTATTTTTCATCTCATCCCATTCGATGAGATTATCTTCTCCAATATGTAGTTTTTTACAGTGGCTCATTAATCTACGTTAATTTCACCTAGAAGGGAGCTTACTGATATATTACCTGACAGTACAGGAATAACTTTAATAATACCCTCTAAATGCCCTACTTGAGCTAGGTTAACTCCCGGAGAAATTAAAGTATAGACATAAGAAATAGGATCTAAGTTTACATTAATATCACTTGCAATTACTACTTCAGGAGCTATTACTGTATATTGATACTGCAGTGAATTTAAATTTATTTGTGTCCCATATACTACAGAAGGACTAATTAATGTGTATGTGTATTGTATAGGATCTAAATTTATGTTAGTCCCTACAGATATTTCAGGAGACACTATCGCGTATTCATAACCTAAGACATCTAAGTTTATTTCTGTTCCATAGGTAACTGTAGGAGATATTAATGTATACTGATATACTATAGGATTTAGTGATATATTAGTATCAACGGGCCTATGGTAAGGTGTGCCCGAAGGACCTAATCTACTTGGAACTGTTACCTGCTTAGCCATTGTGCAATCGATTGCACTAAATTATTAAAAATGTATCATTATTTCCGGGGGCCTCAGTTAGTTCTTGCACAGTAAATCTTCCTCTGCCCGACTCTAAAGAATAATCTACAATATTAGTATATTGATCCAACAAAGCTCCTGATGTAAATATTATAGATCTTCCAACATAATGATCTGCAGTAGCTTCTGTAATATCATCGGCTTCAAACTGAGTAGTTGTAGGAGTAAGAGCAGTATTATCTACAGTACCCGGCACCATAGTACCTGCACTTAATGCTAATCTAATTGCTGCATTAGCATTGCCGTTTATACGTTTTGTATTTACATCAAAACTTGAAGATAAATCCTGAGCATCTGTAGAAATTAAAACTTTATTATCTGCTCCGGCAGTACGTAAATCTAAGTCTAAAATAGATATTCTTAAAGGTCTAGCTATAGCATTTGCTGCGGCGGCTACGTTGAGTCCAACTTCAACTTCATTTACTCCACTAACAAATGGTGCATCGGGTGGGTCAAATCGGTATACTCCTTTCCGATTTGTACCATCGATTTCTTTAAAACCGCCGTCAGAATGAGAAGAGTTAGCTGCAGCTAAAGTAGAAAGAGGAGTTATTTGAGTGGTGGTAGATCTTATTCGAGTAAAATAAGCTGAATCGAGATCACTATGAGTTAAGCCTGTTTTTGGTTCTCCAGGATTAGTACCTCCAACATCCTCAACTATAAAAAAGAAAAGACTGATGTCTGAGGAACCAGCAGTTACTATGCTCATCCTGCCATTCCTCCATGTCCTGATGGAATCCCAAGAATGCTGCTTATACCTCCTCCGCTGCTATTTGATTGAACAGCCCCTCGATCAAGATTGTGCTCCGCACCAGTAAGTATTGATCCGACATCATTCGGTGCAAAATACGTCAAACGATTTGCAAATGTATTTGAACCACTTTTAGAAAACGGCGACGAACCAATTGACTCATTATTTTCTTTAACAATAAAATCGTCAATCCCATCTGTTGTAATATGAGACGGATCGTAGGCAGTGGCAGACCCACTCGCGTAGACCGTATTATTGAAAATCTCCTGAATTTGATCAACCGCAGAAGCCACGTACACACCCTTCCCGCTTCCGCTGTGCTCGATGGTATTATACATCCAGTTTCCACCATCCACCGAAGCATCATGCAAATGAACCCCATTCCCAGAACCGCTATGCAAAATCGAGCAATGCACAGCCATATTCCCACGACGTCTGGTCCATACAGCAGCACCGGACCCCGTCAGGGTAAAGAAGCAACGACACACACAATTGTGTTCGACCCACAGCTCGACCGCGTTGCTGAATGTTTTAGTTCCATCGGCAAAGTAACTGAACAGAATGCTGGTTCCTGCAGTAGCATGCACACCAACCCCGCCAATGTCGTGAAAATGACATCTAGAAATAAGTGCTTCCGAATTTGTTCCACTAGCCGCTACTCCATTTCCACTCGAATTATCCAACTCACAATCGATCATAAACGCATTCGTGAGTGTGACAATCTGAGCCGTTCCAGTGTTGTGCAGATGCAAATCCCTGTATGAAACTTCACCCTCGTCACTGATTGTAAAATTGCCTCCATTCCCATCAATCCCACCGATTCCTCCGTCTCCGGCTGCTGACGTATATCCTTGGAGAATCAACGGATAGTTGACGTGTGGAGTACCGTAGGTGGTGAAGTCAAGCTTTGCGGTCAGAACCTCATCAGTACCCGCTTTGATATTAATACGATCGCCGTTGGTCGTGTCCTGCGTAATCTGGTCAAGAGCGTACTGTAAGTCTCCATACGGATCACCAACCGTTCCGGACCCACTATTAGCATCGATTGATGGATCTACATAGTACTCAGAGGGGCCGGCCACTATATTTATGTCCTACTCGGGGGAGTATATCCGAGAGCAGTAAAAAACTGATCGATTACTGCAACATTAGGATCAGAATCAATCAGAGCTTTTGCAGCCACTGCCGCAGCTGCAAATCGTTCATCCGCATAAGTAATATCATCTTGATCAACTAACTTGGTTTTCGAAACAACGTGGTCAGCAGCAACTTCTTTGATACTATTGATAATCGCATCTACATTCTTCCGATTCTCGTCCATCTGAACTTTAATCGGAAACAACAAATCCTGTTGCTTATCAAGTTCACGTAGTCCCATACCCACCTCCTAAAAATTCTACCGTGCAATCGATTGCACGGTGCTCAGGTTTAAGATTTAGCCATTTGACGCAGTACTTTGAACAATCTCCCAACAGCTCGTTCAGCGGCTTCTTTATTCATATATCTTTTGCCCGTTAATGGGTTATTCTCTACAAGATTATTTTCATCGTCATAAAAATCTATTAAAATTCGACCCGTTCTATCTGATCTAAATTCGTATTTCATTATGCCTGTGCTCCTTGAAGAAGTCCTTCAAGATTAATATTAACGTTAAATGCTCCTCCCCCTAATGCTGCAGGAAGAACTCCTCCCGAATCTGTATCAACATAACATATTAAAATATCATTCGCAGGAGTTGTGTCATCTCCTCCTACCTGAACATAATAAATTAGTGCATCGGCTGTTTGACCTGATTCTAAATTACCAAAAGCTAAATCATTATGATCGTGTTCAATACGATCATTAACATCATCAATATTTACTGCAGGGCTAGCTATAGTTAATCTAGAATAACTGGCTACCGAAATTTCTACTCCACCTCCAGTAGTAAAACTATCTAAAAAATCATGGTCTTTATTAGGCGTGTAAGTACTAGTACTCCTCTCTAGAAGGACCCGAATTACCGCACTAGTCCAGTTAATATTTCCTAGTGCCTGTTGTTCTAAGAATTTAGTATATACTATATTTGCCAAGGCTATTCTCCTGTGCAATCGATTGCACTAAGCTTTTATAAGTTTAGCAGTAACTGCATAATCAATTGCCGCATTGCCGCCTGAACCTTGAGCATATACTTCAGCTATACCATTTTCAGATAATTGAAATTCTATAGACTCTCCTGCAGCTAATCCTACTTGTTCTCCGTCTTTATGTAGACCTGGAACACGTAATAAAACAGGATTACTGCTAGAAGATTTGCAGTATACTTTAAATCGAGCACATTTACCGCCATCTGCAGAAGCAGTAAATATTGCAGATTCTGAAGCACTGCCTATAGTTTGATTACTTGCTGCACTAGCCATATTTATGCCACATTAAGGTTTATTTTGCAATCTCTCAAACTTATCTTCTATATCTTCTAGTTCTGAGTTAAATCTTTGCCTAAAATAATGATGTATCTCTCTATCATCTAAATGAGTATCTAGTTTATCTCTAAATTTATTATTTTCTCTGACACTGTATATTATCCAAAATTGAGTAGGTACTGCAGGAAGAAGTATTAACAACACTGCCCCCCAAACACGTACCCACCATTTAGGAACTGATACATTATCTTGAGCAGAAATATTCTGATGAGAATTACTTTCGTTAGTGTTACCCGTTTTCGGGAGATTCTCTAACTTCTCGGTTATCTCGTGAAGAATCTGATGTAGATTCTCCATCTCCGTTCTCTCTGTCGGAGTCACAGTACTTCTCCAAAATACCCAAACAATGTTTTGCTTTAATTATAGTTTTTTGGAGAAGTGTCATATTCTTTAAACCTTGCATAAGATAACCCGTAAAATTCACTAACATACATCATTACGCCACCCACCTAGGTTAAAACTACCTGTACCTGTAAAGGCATGTCCTCGGGTAGTATTTAAACTAAAAGCTCCCTTAAAGCTCGTCTAACGTTTTCGTAATTAGAGGTGGCCACCCGTACTTTACGATCGTTAACTTGAACTTGACATACATCTTGAGTTAATATCAGTACGGCCTCAAAATCTCTCGTAGGCATATTAGATAGTTGAGTTATATCAAAATATCTCATTAAATAATTAGTTAATGTATTTGCTTCTACTGAAGTTCCAACCAAAGCTATTTTTTGTTTATCTGAAGATATTTTAACTGCTTCTTTTACTTCAATGTTCCCAAAATCACCTGCAACTAAAATATCATCTACTGTTATTTTTTCCAAGTACTCTCTACTAATACTGTCATCGACTCGCAAACTTCTAGAAGGAGAATCATAATTTTCAAAAGCATGGACCCCAGATAAACTAGCATAGTTAGCTATCACATCATCTGGATGTGTGGCTGAAAATATAACTAAACCCCAAACACCGTATATTCCTGCAATATGAGCAAAACCTGAATCATTTCCTATAAAACAAGCACTTCTAGCTAAATATTTTGCTTGAAATTCTAGTTTATCTGAACAGTCACTTAATTTTAATATATTATGAGAATTAAAACCGAACTCGTCTTTTGTACCTAACCACATAACTTCTAATTTAGAAGATAGTTTAGTAGCTAATTCTTCCCATTTTTCTTCGGACCATCTTCTATTTGGATTACTTGCTCCCGGATGTAAACATACTCTGGGATATTGTTTAGTGTATTGAAACTTAAATTTCCCTACCTCCACTTCTTGTCCCAATCTCTCTGATACAAGTTTATAATAATTATTCTTTTTTAAGTATCTTTGATTATTAAATACTCCTGCAAAATTAATTACTACATCAAATTTATTTCGCACACTAGGATTATTTAATTTTTGTCCTTCTATTACTTCGTCTATACCATAAAGTTGTCTAGTTAAAGGTATTTGGAAATCTCTAACTGCGGCAGTTATCTTACATTGCTTACTTTTAAGAGTATTTGCTGAAGAACCTACGGCAATTAAAACATCTCCAATACCTCCTGTCATTTGTAAACAAATAGACAAACCTTCCCAATTATCGGGAAGATTAATCTTTGGTTCAGAATCTGTTACATTAACTAATCCACGCATTGTATAAAAAAGGACCTGAGTTCTGCAAAGCTACCCTTCCACAAAAGTAATTTTACAAAAACTCAGGCCCTGTCTCTTAATTAAATATTACCCCGTGTAGTCTGCTCCCGTTAAATCAACATTTTGAGCAAGAACTACGAGATCGGGATTCTCTACTTCAAAATCACAGCGATAGTGAATAGTAGCCTCCCACATATCTTGTCGAGGCTTTCTTTCCCATTCAATAGTAATATCACGTTGAATGAAGAAAACCAGATTAGCAAGAGGAGTATACCAAATCTCAGAACCTGCTGTGCCTGCAGTACCGTAAGTAAGATCTTCCGGCATAAGAGGTACTTCAAGCATACGATTACCCCAAGGACCGGGCATGTCAGTTAACTCGCTAGTTAACGCCCGATCACCTCCTTGAGTCTCTCGATCACTCCAATCAAGTCCCCACTTATCTGCGGGACCAGAAGGAACAATCCACCTATATTCAGGCCGAGCAACTCTATATCGAGCAGGAACAGCTCGACGCATATCATAATAAAGTTGCTTCGTAGGTGCTTTACCGTTAGCATCGATTTTACGGCCTGCTGCAACCTCAGCCCGTAAAATCTTACTAAATCCGTCGTTAACTCCGAGGAGATTATTCTCTGCTGTCTCATTATCACCAACAGGCAGATCGTCATCTCCTTCAATACTAGCCATTTCAGTATCAATGGCCATCCGCTTACTAAACATATTAAGAAGTTTATCTCGAATAGCAGAGCCTTCGAGATTATCCTCAGTAAAATCAGTCTTGAGATCAAATGCACTACGATATTTCACACAATCGTAGGTCATAACTGATTCTGTAGGAGTATGCGTACTGGCTTTTCCAGTAGTATGGGCTCCTTGAGTAACAATAGTAGCTAAATCAAGCTTATTCACTTCTCCTTTATTATGATCTACTCGTTCAACCCGAATATTCTTAAGTAAGACTGATTCATCAACAAGCAAATCAATAAACATATTTGCCTGTTGACGTGTCATTACACTATTCGGCAAAGAATTACTATCTACTGCCGATTTACTGATTAGCTCTTGAAGAGGAAGCTTAATATCAATGGTCATTAAAAACTCCTAGTTTAACTGTGCAATTGATTGCACAAAGATTTACTTAGTGAAAGGAAAAAGTGAATTCATAACGGCTCTCTTATCGGAGTCCTTAGACTTGGATGTATCCACTTTTTCTTCACGTTTTGTTTCTTCCGCAGTATCGGAAGCTACTGCATCTGCTTTCTGTTCGGCCGCTAATGCAGATTTAGCTACCTCAGCTACTTGTTCTTGAGTTGCTTGCAAAGACTTGGCCAACTCATTCAACGTATCCCAAGTTTTATCTGTTTCCTTGTCTTCAGTCTCCGTTTTCTTATCTTTTGAGGGAGTTTCAACAGATTTGGCAAAAGAGCTAACTGCCTCAGCTACCGCCTTATTTGAAGAAACTAAACTTTCAAATAACGGCTGCAAACCTTTAGTAATTTTAGAGACAATCGCATCTTGAAACTGTGTCATCGCCTCAACATTTGGGTCCGTCTTTTTTTCAGTCTCAGTAGTCTTTTCCGTATCAGTTGTTTTATTCGTATCTTCTACTTTTTTCTGTTCAGTCTCTGTAACTTCTGAAGTTTCCGTAGCAGTACTAGTTTCCTCAGACATTTTAGTCTCCTGTAAACCTTTACCCTGATCTAAACTAAGAAATGCGTCAATACTCTTCTTACTCAACCATGACCAAGGCCAAGGTTCCTCCTTACTCTGTGTATTTATATCTTTTAATATTGCATCTTTTTTAAGGTCTCCAGCTATAGCATGGACACCTTGTGCCATTTTAGTTACAACTAATTTATCTAAATCAAAATATTCTCCGTCCGTTTGTCTGCAGAAATAACTACTGTCATCCTGCATAACTTTATCATACTTTAAATTCTTTGCTTTAAGGTACGTTAAAGCTTCTTCGTCTGACTCGAATCTAGACTTATCTAATTTTATAACATGTATTGATTTCCCTACCACAAAAGTAGCATTAGGATTATCAGGGATATCTACTAAACTTATCTCTATTAAATCTATATCTTCCAAATGTTTCCGAAGTTCTTGATTTTCATCAGCCTGTAAACGAACACGAGAGAACCCCCGCCAACTGAATGCGGACAGTTCTCCCATCTTTACTTTTTTAACTATGTCAGGTTGCGTAACCTCCGCAACCACAAATAAACCTTTATCTCCTCCAGATAAATTAGGTATTCTATCTGCTGGAAAAGTGTTTATTATCTGCTTAGACGTCAAATCTTGAACATCAAATAAATTATCATTCCGTGCAATCAATTGCACAGGAGTAAGGAGTTTAACTACCCCTACAGATACGGCATTACCATTATCGTCCATCCAAAAATCATGATTCACCAAAAGAGTAGGTGAAGTCATGAATTGTTTAATATTAAACTCAGTTGGAGATACTGTGTCCCCGCTCCTGTCTCTGCCTTCTACAGAAACAAAACCTTTAATAGTTATAGAATTCGGGAGTTCCTCCACTGCTGCAAAAGCTGAAGGAGTATCTACCCCTACAATTTCTCGAATATCTTGATCAACGGGTGCAACCATTTGATATCATCCTTGATGAAATAACCCATAAGTATCCCTCAATGTATACTCAAATAAATAATATACTCAATCTGACTATCATATCATACATATATAACTATGTCAAGAATATAAATAACTTTATATTTAAAACTTTAATTTTCCTCCTGTATTTCTTCTTTTATTTCCTGTTTTTCTTCGACTTTTTCTTTACTGCCTACAATCCCTTGGAGTTGTTTTTTCTCACTGTCATCTAGTTCATCAGACGTCATATTAGGCAATTCATCAATAAATACTATCTTCTTACCTACTACAATAAATGCTCTATCGCCTCCAGGTAATGCATCCCCTAACCCAGCTCGTCTACGAACTTCATTAACCGTTATTACACCTTTACTTTGATAGTTAGTTAATATACGTTCTTCGGCCTCCCGGTCCCTAATATCTAACGGATCAAATCCAAGTGCAATCGATTGCACACCTAAACCTAATCTAAATATATTATTAATGTATAGAGCCCAAGTAGCTTGTCCCGGAGTAACAATACGATCTTTATAGATTTCCGCTTGAGACAGCCCTTTTCCTGAACCTAACTCACTATGTTCGGCAATACCAATAATGGCAGGAGATACTCCATGAGCAGTCATAATACCTTGACCGCTATCTTTATCTGTCTCTAAAAACGATCCTTCTTGTCTATCAGAAGCTAATTTTTCAAAACGTAGTTTAACCTCTCCTTTCATAGAATTAATAGGAATAATAAGTGTCTTATGGGCTTTCCCTTTAATATGCGTACTAAAGTACTTTAATATTGTTTCTTTTACATCTTTACTTAAAGTGGCTCCCTCAATAATAATAGCATATCTAGGGATAGTATTGTGCTCAAAAAACTGAAGAAGATAATCTCTGATATGAACTCTAGCTAATAGTTTACCTACGGCTGATACTGAATCTGTATGTCCATAATAAATAGTACTAGAATGATGTTTAGGGCACCATACAATTTCATTAGCTGATTTCTTAAATGATCTAGTGGGTTTCCCCGTATCTCTATCTATTAAATTCCACTGTAGTTTACTGGGAAGTAGTTCTCCGTCTTCTTCCGGATCGTAAGGAAGGGGTTTATTATCCACAAAACTTTTACGATTTCTACTTACTACTTTCTCCCCGAAATTTTGATAATATCTCTTCTTTCCTCTATTATCAATTAATTCTACGAAACCCTGCCAACCCTTAAGTACTTTTATACGAGTGGCCGGAACATGAGCAATTCTACGTACTTTCATATCTCGGCTACGAATTATCTCTATAGCAGCCCAGCCTATACCTTCATAGTCCATTGCTGCTTTTTCAATAACCCCGTCAAATCCTATGTTCTCGTTTGCATTCCTAATAAAATTACGAACAATTTTCAATTCTTCATCTACAGTAGTTTGACTTAATCCTTCTTTATCTTCAGGAGTGACAGGCTCAACAGGATTAAAATCAAACCCTCGTTTTACGTAGTCTGTTGTTTTTACTTTAATACATCTATGATTAATTTCATCTACCTCCATGAACATACTCATAAGTTCAGGAGGATAAGGGGGCTCTACTACCTCAGTTGACTCTAAATCACTAGCACCTAATTCTGCTTTATTTTGAGTACTGCCCGCCACTGTTTTTGATATATCAGTAGTATCTTCTTTATGTACCTCAGTAAATCCTTTCATACTTTTCTGCACAGTCTCCCGCAACATGTCTGCCGCAGAGACTATAGTATCTTTTTCCCCAGTAATAAATGCCTCTGTAATTGTATTTTCATCATAATGTTCCTCTAAAACTGCTGACAATTCTTCAGTAGAAGAATCAACAATATCGGTAGACATAAGTATATTCTTCCTAAGTAAACCACTTGGAATTTTTATGGTTGCTTGGTCTACGTAAACCCCACCAAGGTTTTAATAAAGGAGGGCTTATGAATAAAAACCATACCACCAAACTAAAGCTAAACAAAATTAACATGAACAGGATCTTCTTCCAACGTATATAAAATAGTTTTATTTATTTGATTAAATTGACATCTTTCACATGTTTTAGCATTAAATTCTTCATATTTATCTCGTTTTTCTATTGAATGCCAAAAATCCTCAAAAGACTGATCTTTAATGCTTCCCACTAATCCTTGATTATTATATGCAGTGTTACAACATCTATATACACTTAAGTCTCCCCCGATGTAGGTACAAAAATGCTGATAACCGCAGAGTTCATAATCAGGAGATTTTTGTACTAAATCTTCTACTCTGTCTGTAAATCTATTTATCACTTTAAATAAGTTTGAAGTATGATATTTTCTCTCACAAGTAGCTATTGTTTCTAGTATATCTTTATATATTCCTGAAAAATATGCCTCCCCTTCATTTTGAAATACCGCACTTATTCGTACGTTATCTGCTCCTACTTCAAATGCTTTATTACAGCAACTATCTATTTCAGACCAATTATCAACTGTAACTACATAACCTACACCAACAGTAGTTTCTTTATCTAATAAACAGAATTTGTGTATATTATCCCATACACGTTTATATTGATCTTTAGAAACATTACGTACCGCACTGTATGTTTCGGCTGAACCTGCATCTATAGAAAATCTGACCCATTTAGCTTTCTTAAGTTCATCAAATACATCTTCAGTGATTTTTAATCCGTTAGTCACTAAAGCTAAATCTAACCCTCTATCATTTATATCTCTAAGTATTTGAGGAAATTCAGGATGTACGCTAGGTTCCCCGCCCCCGGTCAACTGAATAGCACCAACCCCTAAAGCTACACAGCTATCTAAAATTTCAACTACTTTTTCATACGGAATCATCCGCACAGGATTATTATGTCCTTTTGCGGCTAAAGGAGCGTTTAACGTAAATAATTGATTACTAGTGTAACCGCTCATCCTATACGCACAGAAACTGCAATCCTGGTTGCATAGATCACTGATAATAAGTTGTACTTGAGCAGGTACTGGATGAAATCCATTTCTTAGTTGACTAAGCTTCTCCGGATGATGAATGATCTTCAAAGAACTGTATTCGCTCATCACTCCTCCTTGAATAGTTATTCTATTATTTAATTGTATAATAACTTCTTTTTTTACTTCTGTCAAATATATAAATAAAAAAGAACCCCTTAGCTTTTACACTAAGGGGTTCTCCGGCAAACGTGCGGAGGAGCGATGCTCCGCAACGGAAGTTTTAATAAGATCCCCTAAAAGACTCTTCCACTAATCTTTTAGGGGATCAAACGACAGGACACACACCTTATACCTAATCTGATTTCTCAGATTTACTTTCAAGGAGAAAAGAAAGCCCATCCTTTCTTTTCTCCGAGGACCCTCCGTGATCTAATCTCAATTCATCCCTATTGAGATACTCTATTTTATATTAATTTAATTAACTTGTCAATTTAATTTTCTATATTTTTATAGTAATCTGTACTTAAAATAACAAACGGTCTGCCCCTGCATACCACTACTTGTGCAATCGATTGCACGCCTAAAAATATAAACTGTCAAAAATATACTCGGTTTCCTAGCTTCTCTTGAATTATTTGAAATACACAGTAAGGAGTACTCTCAATTTCTTCTTTAACTGTATCTAAAGAAACATCTTGGAGATCTACAGTTAATGTTAATTGATTGAGATACAGATTATTATCTTCCAGTAAATATCCTTTATCTCTAGCTACATTAATATCCTCTGGTTTAATAGGTTGTTTGATAACAAGTACTTCTGCTGCGGGTTGAAAAGGCAGTTTTGAAATAATGTCATCCACAACAGTATTAACATTTCTATGGGTACATAATACTATCCTGTAAATAATAACTGCTTTCGCAGTAAATTCTTCCAACATATTATTTCCTAATCTAACTGTGCGATATTTTTAGATGAACTTTCAGGTAAAATTTCCGCAGCTTGTTCAACTAAATCTAAATATCGTTGTCTTAATTGCTGCATTGCTTTACTTTGAAGCTGTCCCTCTAACCAACAGGCAATTATCTGTCCTTCCTTTACTCCGTCGTTTAAACCTTGAACATAAAAAGCAAGTGCAACTCGTTTTTGATCATCAGTGAATTCTATTTCTTTAATTAAATCATCATATAAATCACTAAACATTTTCTGCTCCTACTCTACGTTCAAGTTCTTCTTCTAAAGTTTCTTGCTGTATGGCTCCCTCAGAATCACTTCTTTCAGAATCATTTCCTTCCGTAGTATCTTTAGCGGGTCTTCCCCGAGTTCCTTTCACCGGCACAACTGTATCTCTGTAGTCTCGAAGTTCATTTAATACTGCACCAAGTTTATAAATAAGCTGTTCTTCAAAATCTTCGTCAAATCCTACTGCCATTAAATTCTTACGTGCGTTACGTAATTGATTAATTGCAGTCTCTAAACTAACGTATCTACTCTCGGGAATCTCTTCCTTACCTTTTGTTTGTTCATTCATATTATTATGGTCCTTAATGGCTTGTCTAAATGCGTTCTCGCGAGATAACCCTACAGCTACTAATTGATCTAATCGAGAAGATATGTAACTCAT
>ERZ869936.440-NODE-440-length-39797-cov-41.250289_pt1 | contig 39797 bp, 70 predicted proteins | sample MGYA00520876_ERZ869936 | MGnify/ENA primary metagenome ERZ869936 (study PRJEB32218, sample SAMN09650985) | biofilter metagenome | isolation source: enrty point of leading RO module | place: Saudi Arabia: Thuwal, RO plant located on Red Sea | collected 2016-02-17 ... | reverse complement strand
TCATTCCATCACCTCCGCTATTCCATCGGCCCCGAAGCGGTCGGGACCGGCAATTGTCTCGGCAATGTCGCCAAGGGTGGATTCAATGCCAATCAGAACCGTCGCCACCATGAACAGCAGGTAGGCGGTCAGGGCGATGGCCCAGGCGGCGGCGATCAGGTTGATGGGGAGATGGCTATTCATGGTCGGATGCCCTGTAAATGTCGCTAGAATGCAGATGATAGCGAGCCACAGCGCCACTCACATAATCTGCACAAGACACCAAGTAACCCACGGAACCATCAATATATTTCGTGTGCCCCACGACTTTACCTTTGGCCCCTTTGCCGCGGCCTGTTGGGTCAACAACAACGATCACCCCTAATTCAAATTCAAATTCGTTCATCACGCGCACTCCTTCTTCGGCTTGCCGCCACCCCGCGCATAAACGCCGGGTGTCCAGTCATTCATTGAACATTCGACAGGCGGCTGCGGTGTCGGGCCGTCTGATCCGTCCATTGTCGTGGGCTTGCCCGGTTCATGGCAGGGCAGGCCGATCAGGTTGACGCATCCGCTGTGGCCGGGCTCCGGCTCGATGCGGGCAGGGTCGGGGTTCCCGGCTTCTGCCGCTTGGGCCAGCATCACGAGAAGGGCGGCGGCGGTTATGAGTTCAAGTCGATTCATTTGGGCACCTCGTAATTTCTGGCAAATGCCCAAGCGCGCAAAACGGAGAGCAACCCTAAAGCTTCTTCGCTATAAAGTTTGATGCTGTCGGTTCCGCACTGGATACGCACGACACCATCATCGCTATCTCCAATAAGAAGAATTTCGGATGAGTTCGGTTGCTCGGATTCTTCTGGCGTCCAACGCCAAGATGCTGGTTCAATCATATTGTTTCCTTTGAGGCCCCCGCCCCAGCGTTGCTATCTGTCGTCAATCTCTCGGTCGCGCATCTGCTCGTAGAGCCAGTCACCGCGATCCAGTTCGGCATCCTCGGCGCAGGTGCATTCAGGTTCGCCGCACTCGCACGGCTCGGTTTCATCGTCCCAAGGCGTTGCCAGTTTCCAAGCGTCGTATCCGGGGAATGTCGGCGTCATCGTCCTATCCTTCCTTGATGACGTGCCAGGGGACGGTCATGGGTCTGGCGGGGGCGAGGCGGTAGGCGTTCTGAGGCACCCACTCCGGGGCAAAGTCAATGTGTTTCCAGCACTTATCCCCACGCGAGAAAAACTCCCACGGCCCACCCGACGCTTTCAGCCTTTCGACCGTTCCTTTGCCATAGACTTCATCCATCTTGCAGAGGGGTGTGTAGTAAGGGTTGTGTAGAGGGTTCATTCCATCACCTCCGCTATTCCATCGGCCCCGAAGCGGTCGGGACCGGCAATTGTCTCGGCAATGTCGCCAAGGGTGGCTTCAATGCCGCTCAGAACCGTCGCAACCATGAAAAGCAGGTAGGCGGTCAGGACGATGGCCCAGGCGGCGGCGATCAGGGTGGTGGGCATTACCCGCATTTCTTTTCTTCCTTCGGCTTGCCGCCACCCCGCGCATAGACTCCGGGTGTCCAGTCATTCATCGAGCATTCGACGGGCGGACGCGGTGTCGGGCCGTCTGATCCGTCCATTGTCGTGGGCTTGCCCGGCTCATGGCAGGGCAGGCCGATCAGGTTGACGCATCCGCTGTGGCCGGGCTCCGGCTCGATGCGGGCAGGGTCGGGGTTCCCGGCTTCTGCCGCTTGGGCCAGCATCACGAGAAGGGCGGCGGCAGTTATGAGTTCGAGTCTGTTCATGTTGACATCCGCCTCTTGGCGGTAACTTCCAGCAACCGCCTCGCCAGCCAGCCGTTCCCCATGATTTCCGCAAAACCACTGAGGCACGCGACATCCATCCGGCGTTGGTCGCCAAAGATTTTTTCGTTCAAGAAAACCGCCTTTCCCCGCACCTCGTAGTCCTTAAAAAGTGGCACGCCGGTCGCCAGAACGAATTGCGCCTTCGACATATCGCCGCCCGCGTCACGCACTTTCTGAAGGGCCGACATGAGCTCCTTGCCGCCCTTCTGCTCGGTCGAAACGACCGTGTAGGTATCTACCTCATTTGGGTTTGCGGGCAGTTGCGCTCGAACCAGCGCCATAGCGGTTGGGTTGCAGTTCTCGCCAAGTGCCACAGCCGCACCCAAGAAGACGTCCGACGGCTTGTCCCGCGAATAGTCGAGTTCGGCCTCAAACGGGTTCCGCATGTCGCAGGCGGCGCGCGCGACGGCTTCGTTGTCGGTGTGCGCCAACCCGGATTCAATACGGCTGCGAACCTGCCAGTCGTATTTCGCCGTGCGATCTTCGGTCAGGTCGGTATGGCCTAACAGGTTGTAACGAAAGGCTGCGGGCTCTTTCAGCTTCAGAATCGCGATTCCGCGATAGAAGATAAAGAGAGACCGGCCTTCGTAGATTTCAATCGACGAAGATTTTGCGACTGGTGTCTCGTCTTGGCCGATGAAGTGTTCCTCCATCGAAAAGAAGATTGCCTCGAAAGCATTGAGATCGACGGACACGCGGGTTTCGTCACCGCAAGATTCCCCTAGATCATCAGAACGCCCTACGTCGCCGCCTTCGTCCAGCGCATTGGCGTAGAGTTCGCGGAATGCCATCCAAGGCTCCCAGTCGCGCCCGAGGTCGGTGGTGTATGGAAGCGGCTGGCCGTTCATGGTCAGCGTCTTCACCGGCTTGCCTCGGAAGTCGTCTTCGACTGTGCCGATGGTGTAGTTCTCGCCGCCCGTCTGGATCGTAATCTTGCCGCCGTTTCGGGCAATGACTGCGGTGGCATACTTCAGGCCGGTTCCAAATCGCCCGATGGTCGTCTCGCCGTCCTTGCTGGACAAGCCAAAGGTTGTCAGCGCGCGAATGTCGATTTCGCCAGGATTGGTAAAATGGATCACGTCTCTATCCTTTCAAAAAGCCCCGGCAGGGCAGGGAGGAGGAAGCCCCGCCGGGGAAGTTGCCCGCGCCGGATGGTTCGCGGGTAGAGGCAACCGAGGGAGACCAGCGGTTGCAATTCCTGTCGCCCCGCGCGGGAAGTGGGCAATCCGCGCGGGGCTGGTCCTCGGGCCACGGGGGGACATGCAGCCCGAGGTGTTCATTGGGAAGAAGAAAGCTTTGCGAGAGCGGATTCTGGCCAGTAAGTGTCGCTATTCCAACCAGGCGTCTCAGATTCCATCTTGAAGCAGTCGATCACTTCACCGTCGACTTCCAACTCGGGTGTTGCCCAAGTTGAAGCGAGGTACGTGTAGGTTTCGTCTTTTGGAACAGGGGCACCGCCACGCAGGATTTCACCGCCGGTCCATTCCCAATCACCAGAAAGCCCGGCAGACGCTGTTTGTGCATTACGCTCTTTGATGATTTCGGCGGCACGATCCCAATCGAAAACCATTTCCTCTTTTCCGCGATTTGCCTCACCCATTGCAAAAGCTGAAAAACTGTCCATAGCCATTCTCCCTCAAAGCCATTGCCGCTGAATCGCGCGGCTTTCAGCGCGGATATGCGCATCCCATTCGGCATCCTCGCGGGCCTGATCTTCCTCGGCCCACTGGCGCTCCTGCGCGGTTGGAAACAGGTTGCAATCGCGCAGCTTGTTCCGCGCGGTCAGGGCGTCCTCAGTCACGTCGGAAATGTGGCCGTCAACGTCGAGGCAGATGATGCGCCAGTCGTTCGCGGGCCACTCGATCAGGATGTCCACGGCGTCATCCACGTCCGTCGTCTCATCGCCGGGAACGTGCCACATGCCATCGTCAAGGCGGCGGATCAGCGGCAGGTAGGTACGGACCTTGGTTTCTGCGGGCTTCATTTGGATTCCTCCGGGTCGGTGCATCCGTGCTGTTCAATAAGGGCGGCAATGATGGCGGCTTGAGCCTTGGCGTCTTTTGCTGACGCGCCATCACTCCGAATGATTGCCTCACCACGATCAATCCAGACGCTTGGCGGATGGCATTCGCATCCCGCCCGAACGTGATGATCGGTAATGGTCAAGTGATGCTTGAAGCCGGACAGGAATTTGGGGGTGCGGGTACACACTTCCGAGACCCGCGCATTGCCATAGACCCGCGCATTGCCGGAGACCCGCGCGTCAGCCTCTATAAAAGTCGTGCTGTCCACAAAAGCACTGTTAGCAACCCACCCGCCGCCATTCTCATGGCGGTGCGCAAGCACCGGGCCTTTACCGTCCTGAAAGTCGAATGTGGTTTCTGCGGGTTTCATGTGTCTGGCCTCCATTTGTTGAGACCATACATACCGTGGCCACGCGGGCATTGCAATAGGGAAATCGTCCTTGCACAAAAAAAGTGGCCACGCTATAAGATGGCATGGCAAAAACAAAATTCATGAAGGTTCGCGCGACCGAGGAAGAACAGGCAGCCTGGATCGCCTACGCGAAACAGCACGACACTGATTTCTCCAAGCTGGTGCGAGAAATGATGGAGGGGCGATTGCGTATTGACCGCAACCTGACGGAGATGGCTCGTGAGGATCAACGGTCGGGGCTGCTTTAATGCGTAGGGCCGCCAAAGTTGACGCCAACCAGTCAGAAATCGTGGATGCCCTTCGTCGCGTCGGCGCATCGGTGCAGCCGCTTCATGCCGTCGGCGCTGGCGTGCCTGACCTGCTCGTGGGCTACGGATTCAGGAACCACCTCCTTGAGGTGAAGGACGGCAGCAAGCCCCCATCGGCGCGCAAGCTGACCAAGAAACAAGTCGAATGGCATGAGGTATGGCGCGGATCGGTTCTGACCGTGACCAGCCCTGAAGATGCCATCGAACAATTGGGAATTTCAACGGTCGGGAAGGTTGCAACCTCCCCGACCAACCACATCGAAGGAAAGGAGACTTCGACATGACTGCCATAGAGTACTTGATAGATACTTGGTCGCGCAACCGTCGCACGTATATTGAGCGTTACAAACTCTACGCGTGGAGCAGAGAGGCCCGCGCGGATTATCGTAGAGTCGCGCTGCACTACGGTCGCCTTGTCCGCAAGATGAAGCGGGGGGCGGCGCAATGAACATTCGTCCCGACATAAGTTTGATTCAGGCTGTGTCCGAAGAATTGGTCGCGATTCTAGGCGACGACTTCGACGCCGAAACGTTTTGGGACTCGCTTGATGGTGAGACCGACGCCGCCGAAATCATGGATCGCGTGCTGGCATCAATGCAGGATGATGAGGCGCTTGCCGAAGCCGCAAAGGCGCAATCTGCGGAACTTGCCGCCCGCGCATCCCGCATTTCTGCACGCGCGGCAGCCAAGAGGAAAACTCTGGGCCTCATCCTTGACGCCACAGGACAGAAAAAAGCCGAGCGGCCTCGCGGCACCGTGTCCCGTCTGGCGGGTCGCCTGTCCGTCGCCATAACCGACGAGGCGTCCATCCCTTCGCAGTTATGCAAGACCACAGTCACCCCCGACAAGGCGGCGATCAAAAAGCAGCTTGAGGCGGGCGAGACGGTCCCTGGTGCCGAACTGGTGCGCGGTTCGGATTCTGTTTCAGTGAGGGTGAAGTGATGGACTGGCAGAAAATCACATCCGATCTGGAAAAGAAGCTGGACCCTTCGCACGTCAAGCCGCCGCCAACAGGAAAATACGGGTCATATATTGAGGGCTGGCACGCCATCGCAGAGGCCAATCGCATCTTCGGTTACGGTGGCTGGTCATACGACCTGTCTGACGTTCGGATGACAAACGCGAGCACGGACGGTGAAAAGCACCGCATCGGCTACATGGCGATTGTGCGCGTTACCGTGGATGGAGTGACCCGCTGCGACATAGGTCACGGGCAGGGCTTTGGGAAGTCTGAGGGTGACGCGCACGATAGCGCGGTGAAAGAAGCCGTCACGGACGCCCTCAAGCGGGCTTTGCGGACTTTCGGAAACCCATTCGGGTTGGCCCTTTACGACAAAACCGGGGCGAACGTGGGTCGCGATGTGCCGCGTGAAGTCCTGAGGGCAGTATCCGGGGCCGAAACTCTGCAATCATTGCAGGCTGTCTGGACGGCTAACCGCGAATGGCAGTCAGACCCCGAATTTCTCAAAGCCAAGGACAAACGAAAGGCCGAACTGGCCGGGAAGGACGCAGCATGAAAGCCATCACCATCGCCGGGAACATCGGCAAAGACGCCGTTGTCAGGCGCACTCAGGACGGAACCGCAGTCACCGGATTTTCGGTGGCTGTGGAAGACCGCGCCGGTCGCGAGAAAAGCACCATCTGGTTCGACGTGGCCCTGTGGGGATCGCGCGGCGAAAAGCTGGCGCAGTATCTCACCAAGGGGACCAAGGTTGTCGTCACGGGCGACCTGACGCGCCGCGAACACGAGGGCAAGACATACCTGGGGGTCAAGGCCGACAACGTTACTCTTATGGGCGGCGGTGAGCGGCGCGACGACAGCCGCGATGCCTATGAGTCTGCACCCAAAGGCGGCGAGTATGCCGATCTAGATGACGAAGTGCCCTTCGCGCCGGAGTGGCGCGCATGATCGGCGAGGTTTGGAGAGAAGTGCCAAGCCTACCCGCAATTCTTGCGTCAAGCGAGGGTAGGATTATGATCAAGCCTTATCGTGGTGAAATGCCTAACGGTGGCCTGCGCCCCTATGGCGGCCATCCACACTTTGGTGTGTGGAGCAAGCAGGATGAGCGATTCATAATCGTCTACAAGGGCAAGTGCTACAAGGTTCACCAGCTTGTTTGCGAGGCGTTTCACGGCGAGAGGCCCGATCTTCCAGAAATTGAGGGTGGCAGGGTTGTCGTTCTCCACATTGACGAAAACTCGGCAAACAACCGCGCCGACAATCTCAAATGGGGAACGCAGAAAGAGAATCTAAACGCACCCGGCTTTAAGGAATACCGGAGAACCGGCGATCACGCGAAGGCGCAAGTTTTCCGTCACGATTTGGCGGCTGAATGACCGACGCCGGTTTCATAGAAATCGTCAAGCGATTGCTGGCGCAGAACACCCGGAAGGGTGCACGGGACATCGTGGCCAAGGTCGGCGACGACTACCGCGCACTCGCCGGGCAATTGGCCGAGCGCATCGAATACAAGCGGACCAAGAAACAGAACAACCTGATCCACCAATGGTTCGGCGAAGTGGCTGAGCACATGGGCGAAGAAGAAGACTGGGTTAAGGCGCGCGAGAAATACGAAATCGGGTTGCCGATCATTTTCAAAGACGACCCTGACGAAATTGACCGGTGGAAGCGTTTTATGGCTCCACTGAATTACGAGGCGCGGATTTACATGATGATGAAAATTCCCCTCACCAGCCTTCTGGACACGAAACAGATGGCTCTGTTTTCCGATGAGTTCGAGAAGAAATGGCGGATGCGCGGCGTTCGCCTGACGATCCCCGAAATGGCTAAATGAAAGGATGACGCCATGATCAAGGTTATCGGTGGGAAAATACCGCCCAAAGAACACCGCAAATTGCTGGTTGAGGATGCCGTCGAGGACATTCTGGATCGCCTCGTTTTTGCAAAGCCTGTGAGCCGAAAGGACGTTCGCAAGGATTGCCTTTTCCTGCCCCACGAAATGGGGCCGATGTGGGCGCGATCCCCGATTGGCGAAGACGATCTGATTTTCTGGGCGGGTGAAGAAGTCAACAGCCCAGAATTGGTCTGGCCCGTTTCCTTCGGTGTTGTTTGGCACAAGCGAAACCAGGAATGGGGCGACCATCTTTTTTGCATGTATGCGCAAAGCACTGAGGCCAAAAAGCTGCGCGGCCTTTACCGCTTTGTCAGCAAATACAACCTGTCGCTCTATGAGGGCTACCTTGAGCGGGATTGCCAGTGGACTTCGGCGGTGGAGCGTGCCGCGTGGCACTGGAACACTTGGCGGGACGCTGGCCGGATCAGGTATGATGAAACGTTTTTGCGCAATGTGAGGCCAGAGGGCGGCGCGCCTGTCGTGGCCGGTTATCGCCCTGTTGATAGCGAAATGACAATCGGCCAGCAAGCGGCGCTGGCGCAGAGTATGGCCCTGACGTATCGCTATGAGTGGGGCGCACAATTCTCTGTAGCAGGATCGGCAAAGGTTATCGTTCCGACGACGCCAGCCGGTGCGCTTGAACTGTTTAACGACCGCGACAAGCCCGAAGATCGGGACCGGCGCGCCGCCCTTCGACATTGGGTGTCGCAGCATCTCCGCAAAAAGCCGGGCGGCGACTTTTCCAAGGTTCGCGAACATCTCAGGGGCAACGTCTCGTTCTCGTGGCGCGGCTTTGATGTGGTTCTCCGGCCCAGCCAATACGATGCGGAGCGGAACGAGGCGGCATGAGTAATCTGACCGGCAGAGAGCCAGTTCAGAAGCCCCAGAAATGCCCGCTGACGGCGGGTGAGCACCGGGCGCACCTCGGGATGGTCAAAAGCCTGCCATGCGCTGTCTGCGGCGCTCCTGGCCCGTCTGACGCGCACCACGTCATCCACGGCAGATATGGCACGCGGAAGCCCTGCGACTGCCAAACCATTCCTCTGTGCAAAAAGCACCACCAGGACGGCCCCGAGGCCATCCACAACGGCAAGCACACATGGGCCAAGCGGTTCGGGAATGACTACGACTACCTCGCGAAGACGAGGGCGGCGATTGAGGATCGAGCACTAGGGGATTGGTTTTGAACGGACTGCCCTACTACAAAAGATACCCCCGAGATTTCATAGAAGGCACAATCGGAATGCCTTTTGAATTGAAGGTGACTTATTCCTTCATCTTAGATTTGATTTACGTCCAATCGGGAAAGTTGCCAGACGATCCGCGCTATATTTCGGGCCTTCTGGGAGTGTCTGTTCGCAAGTGGAATGCGCTTAGAACGGGCCTGATCAACAGCGGGAAAATCGCCGTATGTGGGGGCTATCTCACGAATTACCGCGCAGTTTCGGAACTCGAAAGTTTGGCGAAACTTCAAGATAAACAGCGCGAAAATAGACTTGGATCAAGTAAAAACAACAACTTACGAAAACCACGGTCAAACCATACAGAACCAGAACCAGAACCAGAGAAAGAAAATAAATTTTCTTTCTTGTCAGACGAGGGTTTTTCAGATGCCGAAAGACGAGCCGCAGAACGTTACGCTGCACGCCGCATGGATCGCCAAACTGGTGAAGTCAAAGTTGTCCCACTACCCAAGCGACTGGAGGGTGGATCAGGCAACGATTGACGGCGTGATTGACGATTGGGTGGACTTTCTCAGCCCATTTTCTCGGATGGCTATTGAAGGCGCGTTCTCAGCACATATGCGGGATGAGCCGGGGGTGCGGCCAACACCGGGAATGATCCGTGCGCGGGCCAAGGCTCTGACCGAAAACGCGAGCGGGGTGAGGTTTGGTAATCGAGACCAACTTAGCACCGATGAGCGCTGGACCCTTGAGCAAAAGGTTTTGCCGACCGCCCGCAAATGGCTGTCCATTCCCGGATTGGCGGAGCACGGCAAGCAAACGCTGGAATATTGGGGTGAGAAGGTATGACCGAACTGCAAGAACAACTGTACGGCAAGGCGTGGCGCGCGCTGGCGAAAGCCGAGGGCCACAAAAAGTCCGTCTGGCATGGCGGCGGACGGGTCAAGCCGGAACTGACGCCTGAGAAGGAAAAGAAATATGCGATCTATTGGCAGAAGGTCGAACCGCTTTTAGCGAAGGGATACACCTACGCCGAGGCCGGTAAATCGGTCGGTATCTCGAAATCAATGGTCACATTCATCGCCCGCCGTGCTGGGTACGCGGATGCGCGGAAGCTGCGCACCGACCAGATCCGCAAACAGCAAGCCCGCCGCGCCTTCAAGATGACGCGGGAAGGCAAGTCGGTTTCGCAGATCGCCAAGTATCTCGGGGTATCGGCTGACACGGTGTATCGCCGGATGGAGCAATTCCCGGAATTAGCTGACGCATGAGGCAGGAACGCATACAGGCAGGATGCGAGGGTAAGGCCAGAATGACCCGCGAACGGGCCAACGTCGCCGCCAGACGGCAGCGAAAGAAGGGCCAAAAGGTTCACGCCTACCGCTGCCACCATTGCAAATACTGGCACGTGGGCGGCAGCGACTTCGCCAAGCCGGATGAGCCGCAGCGCGATGAAATGCGCCCGACACCGGAACGCCATGCAAAGGGTGACTGGTCATTCGTGCGGCTGGAAAAGAACGGGCCAAAGGCAGTCAGGGACATGAACGCGCATCCAATCGACAGGCTACAGCGGGCAGGCATCATCACGGCGGAACAAGCATCGGCGGCTTACGACTACGAGGCGCTTTACCGGGCATCCTTACAGACGCCACAGGCCCGAGACAGCACGACGCTTTGGGAACCGAAAGGCCACGAGTCCGACGATGGAAACGTGGAGGCTGTGGAGCGGTATCGGAAGTTCTGCCGCGAAGTCGGCATGATCCGCGAGCGCCAAATGCAATGGGTCTGCGTTGAGCAGAACGATCCGAAGCCGCATGAGGTCGGGCCGTTTCGGGAAACGCTGAACGAGGTGGAGCGGTGGTTTGGGTATGGGCGAAAGAGAGTTCGCTTTGATAGTTGACACCCGTCTAAAAATACGTATTTTTAGGGGTGACGTATTGCGCCCGGACTTCAAGGTCTGGGCGTTTTGCATTTCAGAACCCCAGGTCATCACATGTTCAACGCCCTGTCCCTATCACTCTCCAGAGGTGGAAGCGTGGCGAGTGTTTTGCCGGGCACTGAGGCGTTTGATGTGCGCGCTATGTCGCGCTTTACCTTTCTGCGAAACACTGGCGGTTCGGAGGTCGATCATTTCTTCTATCGCCTCGATCAGGCGTCCAGTGCGGATGCGGACTTTACGGAAACAATCGACGGGGCCGCTTTTAGCAGCACGGGTGGGCGTGGCTATCAGTCAGCATTCAGCCTGTCTTCCGCAGCTTTGGGAGACTCCGCCGAGTTTGACTTTACATCCAGCGCTTACACCGAGGCGTGGTTCGCCGTTGCATTCAATCTGAATTACCTCGGCAGCGGGGATCAGGAATGCTTCTACATTGGCGGTCCGACGCAAAAGCTGTTCCGCATCGCGGGCCAGAACACAACCGAGCATTGGATACCCCAGTACTGGAACGGATCGACATGGGTGGACATAGGGTCAACCGTTACCTCGCCCGACCTGAGTGCAAACGACGCATATCTGATTATCCATGTCAAACTGGACAACTCGACGGGGAATTTTACCGTCTACAACGGCGTCAGTGAGGCGCAAATCGCAACGTTCTCGGGCGATACCATTCTGACCGCCGACACGACGATAACAAGGTGCGGCATAACCCACATGGGAAGCAACGGGAACATCTCGGCCATCATGGTTGGACCCGCCGACCTGCGCCTAAACCGCATCGAGGAAGACGACGCACTGGCGGCAGGCACGACCGCAACCGTGACGGGCACTCACACCAGCCTGGATGATTACGTGCACCAAACCACCGCAGACTTCGTTACGGCTGACGCCGATGGCGAGGAAATTCTGGTGGATATGAACACCATTGGCGGCACGTTCTCGGCGTGGTCAGTGGACAAGGTGCTGTTGGCGGTAAAAGCGCAAGCGCAGGCCGATCCATCCCTGTATGGCAAGGCTCTTTGCCGCTCTGGCGGAACCACATACGAGGCCGCAACGTACTTCACCCCGCTGGCCAGCGGATATCTGACATTCGATGCGGAGTTCGAGACAAACCCGGACACTGGGTCGGCATGGGCAAACCCGGCAGCGGTCGATGCGGCTGAATGGGGTTTCAGAGCATACACGACACCGTAAATCCACTCCGACAGGACAGGATCATGGCAGACAGCAAGCAGGACAAAATCTGGGCAGCGGCAGTCAAGAGAGCAGTTCACCGCCGCATGAATAATGAAGACGGAAAACCTCAAAAAATCGAAAGGTTAGCCGATCAGTTGGTTGATTTCGCGCTGGAGGGTCACGGATGGGCCATGCAAGAGATTGGCAACAGGCTCGACGGACGCCCACACCAATCGTCCGACACGACTGCAAACGTGTCCGGCGATTTTAGAATGACGTTTGAGTTTGAGTGAATTCACAGTCCGCAAGTATCAGCAACCGTTCTTCTCGGCCTGGACAGGCAAGGCAAAAGGCGGAAAGACAGCCAAGGTAAAGAACAGGCTGATCGAAATAGCGCACCGCAGATGGGGCAAGGACGAAATCGCCCTACGCGCTACGCTGATCAAGGCAATGGAACGTCCTGCATCGTACTGGCACATGCTGCCGGAATACGCGCAGGGCCGCAAAGCACTGTGGACAGCGGTCAACCCGCACACAGGCAAGCGGCGGGTAGACGAAGCGTTCCCGCTTGAAATACGCAAGGCCACGAACGAACAGGAAATGTTCATAGAGTTCCGCAACGGGGCGACGTGGCAGCTTGTCGGGTCTGATCGGTATGACAGCCTCGTCGGCGCTGGCGTGGCTGGCGTGGTGTTCTCTGAATGGGCTTTGGCCAACCCGAGTGCATGGGGCTACATCCGCCCGATGGTCCAGGAGAACAATGGCTGGGCCGCGTTCATCACGACGCCTCGTGGCAACAACCACGCCAAGGCGATGCTTGATCTGGCGATGGACAGCCCTGACTGGTTCGCGGAGGTCAGTAGCGTCCATGAGACGGGCGCACTGACAGAGGCGCAGCTAGACGAGGCGCTGGCCGAGTATCAGGCGCTCTACGGCCTAGACTTCGGTCGGGCCATGTTTGAACAGGAATATCTGTGCTCATTCTCGGGCGCGATGATCGGCGCATACTTCGGCGCTGAAATGAACAAGGCCGAGCGGGAAGGCCGGGTCGCAGAGTTCGAGATTGATTGGGATCAGCCGGTTCACACGGCCTGGGACTTGGGCAAGGCGGTGAACAACCCGATCTGGTGTTTCCAGGTCATCAAGGGCGAGCCGCGCATCATCGACTTCTACCAGCCCGAAAGCGAAGACCTTGCCGATTGGGTCAAATGGCTGGACGACAAAGGGTATCGGGGTAACGATTATGTCCCGCACGACATTCTGGTTACGGAGTGGGGATCAAGCCGCACCAGATACGAGGTGCTGCAATCTCTGGGCCGTCGCCCCAAGCGTCTGCCAAGGGTGTCTGTTGCGGACGGTCTGCAAGCTGCCCGAACCACGATTAACGCGGCACGCTTTCGCAAGATTGACCGGGTGGAAGCGGGCATCGAGGGGCTGAAAAACTACCGGCGCGAATGGGACGACGAGCGCAAGACGTTCCGTGAAACGCCCGTGAAGGATTGGGCAGAACATATCGGTTCCGCGTTCCGATATCTGGGTCTGGCGTGGAAAGAGGTTGTCCCGCCGAAGCCGAAAGAAACCAAACCGCGCGAATTGATCTACACCGCCAATCCCGATGGGTCGGTGACGGCGAACATGTCGATCAGGGAAATCGTGGAAAAGCGGATGCGTGAGCGAAGGGCCAGAGGATGAGTGCTTTGACAGTCGCAGAATGCCGCACGCCATCAATAGAGCGGAACAAGAGGTCGGCGGCGGCTTTGCGGAAGTTGGGATTTGAAGCCGAAGCCGAATTTGTTGATCGCGTGAACGCAGAAATGCAAGCCGAAATAGATTCGGCGACATTTCAGGACAATATCGACAGCATAATTGGATCAGCGCAGCGCAGCATAGACAACATTGTTGCGGCATTCAGGGACCGTGCGACAGGCAAAGTTCGTGCGGCTGCGAAGCGAGGGCTGGCATGATGGACCTGCAAGAATACACCCTGCGCCACACGATTGCCGGACTGCGCGCAGAAATAAGATACCGCGAAAAGCAAAAAGCCGAGGCCGAACGCGCGGTCAGGATCGACGCAGATCGTGAGCGTAAGCGCAAGGAATATCAGGAGAACATTCGGCTAAAGCGCATTGCAGCCGGACGCCAGATGAAGTCCGGCAAGATGGCATCCCGCGAAGATGCTCAGAAGTGGGTGGAGTTTTTGCTTGAACACGGCAGCAAACCGGAAGGTTCGGCGGCTTGGCACTTTGGGCGTTGCGAAATCAAGTCCTTGCTGGACTACATTTACGGCGATGCAAAATGACTGACGAAGAACAGCCCGAGTACACACGCGACGACCTTGCCAAGATCGGCAAGGAATGGATCGAGCGGATCAAGGAAAGCGAAAAGCGCGAGCATTCGTGGCGTGATCAGGCTGAGAAGGCTGAGGCTGCGTTCCTGTGTGACGATGAAGTGGACGGGGCCGAAGTGCCCGACTTCAATATCCTCCACAGCAACGTGGAGACGATTGTCCCGGCGATCTATAACTCGACGCCGCGTCCTGACATTCGCCCGAGCCACAAGACCGGCGACGACAACACCGACAAGGCGTCCAAGTTCATCGCGGACATTCACGAGCGGGTGATTATCTCGCTCATTGACGACAACGCGCTGGACCAGGAGGTGGAGGCGGGCGCACAGGACGCCTTCATGGCGGGCCGTGACGTGGTTCGCATCCGCTTTGATGCCAACGTCGAGGAACTGTACCTCACAGACCCCATGACGGGCGAGGACATCCCGCAAGGGCAGCGGGTGTCGGACGAAACCGTGATGTACGAAAACGTGTCGTGGCGTGATTTCCGCATGGGGCCTGCCAAGCGCTGGCGTGATGTGCCGTGGGTCGCCTACGGCCACGAGGTTTCGGACGAAGAACGCGAGAAGCTGGAAAACCCGGACTACAAGGACGCGGAGAACAAAAAGGATCAGCCGAAAGATTGTTACGTCTGGGAAATCTGGTGCAAGGAAACCCGGCGCGTCTATTTCGTGGTGGAAGAAACTTGCAAGGTTCTGGACATCGTAGACGATCCGCTGGGTCTGAAAGGCTTTTTCCCGCAGGGTAAGCCGGTCCAGCCGATCACGCCCACAGGCAAGATGACGCCCGTCTGCCCGTATACGGTTTACAAGGCGCTGGCAGACGAATTGGACACGGCCACGCGGCGCATCAAGCAGATCATGAAGGGCCTAAAGGTGCGGGGCCTGATTGCGGGCGATGCGACGGCGGCAGACCTTCTGAGCGAGGCGGGCGACTGGGATTTGGTTCCCGCGCCGAACATCGAAAACCTTGCTGCCACAGGTGGATTGGATAAGGCCGTCATGTGGATGCCGATTGACACGGCGATTGCTGTTCTGCGCGAATTGTACCTGGAACGCGAGCAGACAAAGCAGGCGATCTACGAGGTCACGGGGATTTCGGACATCATCCGGGGGCAGGGCGCGGCGTCCGAGACTGCGACGGCGCAGCAGATCAAAACGCAATGGGGTAGCCTGCGCGTCAAGAAGATGCAGCGCATGATCGAGCGTCAGGTGCGCGATCTGTTCGTGCTGACGGCGGAAATCGTGGCGAAGCACTTCTCGGCCAAGCGCATCACGCAACTTTCCGGGATGCAGTTGATGCCCGAAATTGAGCCGCAGTTCCGGCAGTTCGATCAGTTCCGTATTGATGTGGAGTCGGATTCGACGGTCAGGGCTGACCTTGAGCACAACCGGGCGGAAATGAGCGAGTTCCTGAATGGCACGGCGGCGTTCTTCCAGACGATGGCCCCGATTGTGCAGCAGGCCCCGGAAACGGCTGGCCCGATGGCGAAAATGTACGCGGCATTTGCCGCGCAGTTCAACCTCGGCAAGTCGGCGGAAGACGCGCTGGAACAGTTTATCCAGATGGCGGAACAGGCATCGCAGCAGCCGCAAGGCCCGTCGCCTGAGCAGATGAAGATGGAACAAGAGGCCAAGCTTGAGGAAGCCAGGTTCCAACTCGACACCGAGAAATTCAAGCTGGATGCGGCGAAGTTCCAGGCTGAACACGGGTTGAAGCGTGACAGCCTGCAACTGGACGAGGTGAAAGCTGAAGTGGATGCAGCCGCGACGATGGCTGAAATCGAAATGGAAGAAGACCAGCAGCGGGCAGTCGCGGTTGGCAATAACGGAGTCAACTGATGGCACAGGCAGGCGCATTTTCGGAACCGGCTGTGAAGGTCGCAGCGGTCACGGCGAGCGATTCAACCGACCTGACGGGCGTTCGCGGGCTTCATGTCGGCGGCGCGGGTAACGTTGTGGTGCGGATGGTGGGCGACCCCACGACCACGGTCACGATTTCCACGGTTGCGGCGGGCACGATCCTGCCAATCCGCGTGACGCGGGTCATGGCGGCGACCACGGCGACGGCGATCACCGCTTTTTACTGATGAAATACGTCTATCGCGACGGCAGGATGGTGGAGAAAGACACCGGACTGCCGATGCTCAACCAGGCGGAACGGGCGCGAAAGCCGCAGGCACCGCGTGTGTGCGGCGATATCGAGGGCTACCGCAGTCCGATTGACGGGTCATGGATCGAGGGACGCCGCGCAAGACGGTACGACCTGGAAAAGAACAATTGCATTGATGCGAACGACATCAGCAGGCCGAAGAAACTGAAAAACAGGCGGTTCGTGGAAAAGCGCGGGCTGCAACACCTTTCAGAGCAGTAACCACAGGAAAATTTGGAATGAACATCGAAGCGACTGCGGAAGCACTCGCGCCCGAGCAGGCTGTTCAGGTGCCAGAAGCGACCCCCGAAGCCCCGTCAATGGACGACGAACTGGCCGCACTCTGGGACAAGGCGCAAGAAAACCCGGAGACGGATGACCAGACCCCCGAAGAACCTGTTGAAGAAGCAAAGGCTGAGGAACAGCCTGTTGAAGAACCTGAGACTGCGCCTGAAAAGGTGGAAGTCCCGTCAGACATCCCACGTCAACTGAAAGAACACTGGTCGAAGTTTCCAGAGGAAAGCCGCGTTGCGGTCGAGGACTTCGCGCGGGAAATGAACCGCAAGCTGTCCGAACAAGGACGGATGGTTCAGGGCATTTCGCCGATCCGGGACGCGCTGACGGATGCGGTCAAGGACTTCCCGCAGCTTGCCGACATGAAGCCGCAGGACGTGGCGAAAGAGGTGTTCGAACTGGCGAAGATCAGCGCACAGTTCAACACCAAGCCCGTCGAGACGATGATTGGCCTGATCCGCAAGCACGGGCTGGAAAAGCAAATCCAGCAGGCGATGAGCGGTCAGCAGGTGTCCGACAACGTGACGCCGCTGAAACAGGAAATCGCACAACTGAAACGGCAGCTTTCGCAGTATGCCGACCCCGAATTTATCCGCAACCAGGTCACGGCTGTTACGAGCGAACAGCAGACCGTGAATGCGGTTCAAGAGTTTGCTTCCACGGCGGAACATTGGGCCGAAGTGGAAGACCATTTGCCCGCATATGTCCAACTTATGCGGTCGGAAATGGGCCAAGACGCCTCCGCCAAGGACGTGTTGAAGGCCGCTTATGATCTGGCGGTAAGCCGGATTGTGCCACCGGAACCAAAGGCTCCCCAAGACGCTGAACAAGCCTCTGACGTTGTGGACCCTGAGAAGGCCAAGGCAGCACTCAAAGCCAAATCTGTGAATGTCCGAAGCCAACCCAGCAAGCCGAAGCCTCTGACCGAGGACGAATTGCTGGAAGCGGTTTGGGACAAATCGCACAAGCGATAAGGAACGTCAAAGATGGCTATCCCATCGACCACGTTCACGGAAATGGTGACGACGACCCTGCGACACAGCGGGACCGAAGTTGCCGACAACGTGAGCGAGCACAACGCGCTTCTGAATGTCATGAAGCGCAAAAACAAGATCAAGTCGTATTCTGGCGGCTACGAAATCCAGGAACCGCTTGAATATGCGGAAAACGGCACCTACCAGCGTTACTCGGGCTATGAGCAACTGAACACCAACGCTTCGGATGTTCTGACCTCGGCCAAATACGAGTGGCAGCAGGTTGCCATTCACGTGACCGCCTCGGGCCGTGAAATCCGCATGAACAGCGGCAAAGAGGCCATGATCAATCTGGTCAAGGCCCGCAAAAAGAACGCGATGAACACCGCCGCGAACAACATGTCGATTGACATCTATTCGGACGGTTCGCTTTCCAACCAGATCGGTGGCCTCGGCAACCTGATCCAGACCAACGGTCAAGGCACCGTGGGCGGGATCAGCGCCGCGACCTACACCTTCTGGCGTAACCAGTTCAAGGAAATGACCGGCACCAACACCGCTGCCTCGCCGTCTGCGGCGAACGCGGCCCAAATGCTGGCCGACATGAACGCCCTCTGGCTCTCCACCGTTCGCGGCAAGGACAAGCCGGACCTGATCGTGTCCACCCACGACCTGTATGCCCTGTACGAACTGGGCTTGCAGGACAAACAGCGTTACGCGGACGCCACCCTTGCTGAGGCTGGCTTTGAAACGCTGAAATACAAGTCGGCTGCGGTTGTCTTTGACGATAACACGAACTTCGGCACTACCGATGAAAACATGTACTTCCTGAACACGGACTACCTCTATCTGGTCCAGCACAAGGAAGCGCAGTGGACGCCGGAAGCCGAGAAAAAGCCGGTCAACCAGGATGCTGTCGTCGTGCCGATGTACTGGATGGGTAACATGGTTGTCACCAACCGTGCCCGCCAAGGCATCCTGTTCGACGCCGCTTAATCGGAGGACCACCAAATGGCTATCACTATCGGTGCCGATCTTGACCAGACGTATGCCACGCTGGACGAGGGCAGAACTCCGAAACTCGGCGACATCTTCCAGGGCACGGACGGCAAGCGTTATCGCTTTGTGCTGTTCAACAACGGCGCTGGCGATGTGGCCGCAGTTGCGGGCAATTTCGCGTATGTCTACGCCCCCTCGGGGACTTCGGCTGGCGCGACCACGACCGTTACGTCAGACCTGTCGGATTCGGCGGGTGTGGGCGCGGGCGTATTCCAGTCGGCTCCGGCTGACGGGGAATATTGCTGGGTCCAGATCAGCGGTTTCGCTACCCTTACCACGGCTTTGACCGCTGGTGCGGACGGCGATGCCCTGACGCCTTCGGGCGCGACGGACGGCACGCTTGACCTCGCGGTCGCGGGTGAAACCGACCATATCTGTGCGCACGCAATCGACGCCTCGGCGAAGATTGTCCTGCTGCACAGCATGGGCTGAACAAGGATGGGGCGGCTTCGGTCGCCCCTTTCTCCCCTCTGACAAGACAGGAAAAAAAATGATCAGCGTTCTAGAATTTCGGACGGATTACAGCACCGGAAAAGCCGTAGACATGGTGCTCATCGCCCCCAAGGGCGAAGGCCACATGAAAACCCAGACATGGCGTCGGGTGTTGAAGCTGAAACCCCCGGAAACCAACGATCCAAGCGTGAAGGAAAGCGCGTCATATATCGACATGGCGGCAAAGTGGTCGATCATCGGCCCCGCTTACAACGCATGGAAAGAGGGCAACACGCTGCCCGAGGACGGAACGCCGCTGGCAGTCTGGCCGGGCGTCAACCAAGACATGGCGCGGGCACTGGTCAGCATGGGATTGAGGACCGTTGAGGACGTACGGGACATGGGCGATGGCGCTGTGTCGCGCCTGCCGTTCCCGAACGCGCGCAAGCTGCCTGAACTGGCGGCGAAATTCCTTGAGGGCAAGGACAAGGCCGCGTCGGACAAGGAAAACGCTGAACTGCGCGAACGCCTAGCGGCAATGGAAGAATTGCTGAATGAACGTCTGGCAGAAGACAAGCCGCAGTCGGAAGACAAGCCGAAGCGCGGACGCCCAAAGAAAGAGGCTGAGGCCGTATGACAACCATTGTGGAGGCGCTGAACCGCATCGCGCGGCAATGCAGCGTCAAGGCCCCTTCGTCGTGGGTAACGGCCACACAGGACGCGCACGTCGAATTGCGTGACGACTTCCTGTCCGAAACCGTTGACGACATCCTGGATCGCGTGGACTTGCCTGCCCCGATTGGTGCGCAAACCACCATCACCGGCACCGGGGCCGAGACGTACACCCTGCCGAGCGACTTCAAGCGCCTCCACAGGACCGAACTGGCCGTCTACGACACGCAACTTGATCGGGCCTGCGTTCCTGTCCACACGGACGGCGAATACACCTACATCAAGGATCAAGGGACGGCGGGAACGATCCGGTTCTACAAGCTGACCGGGTACGAGGGGAACTATTCCCTGTCGTTCTACGACGAACCTGCGACCGGCCTGACGATTACGGTCAGCTACTCGACGGTTAATTGGATGGCGAACGGCGGGACAGCCGGAAGCGCATTCACATCGGAAAGCGACGTTCTGTTGCTGCCGCGCCGTGTGGTCGAGGCTGGCACGGTCTGGCGGTTCCGTGAGCGCCGGGGCCTGCCTTACACCGACAAGTACAACGAGTACGAAGTGCTCATGTCGCGGCTGATCAATGACTCGCGCGGGTATCGGTCGATCAGCATGGGTGAAAAGCCGCACGTGCGTTGGCAAGACCTCGTTCCTTCATACATCCCGAGTTCTTGACATGCTGAACCGTGCCGGAAACAATCGCCCGCCTGTGACGCGGACCATCACGTTTCCCCCGCCGTCGAGGGGGTGGGTGCAGTCCGGGAACATCTTGCAGGCATCGCCGGACCAAGCCGAGGTTCTGGACAACTTCATTGTGACGGCACAGGGCGCGCGGCTTCGCGGTGGCGCACAGGCTTATTCCGCGATTGGAACAAGCGTTGTTCGGCTGTTTACGTACGTGTCCGGCTCGACAGAGATACTTTTCGCCGCTACGGCCAGCGGCATCTATGACACGGCGACTGGCGGCGGGTATTCCAGCGGCTTTTCGAGCGGGTTCACCGTATCGCCTACGCTGTCACGCGCCGGGACCAGCGGCGACTGGTCAACGACCCAGATCAGCACGGCAGGCGGCGAATTCCTGGTGGGCGTGAACGGCACAGACACGGGCTGGACGTTCAACGGATCGACGTTCTCCGACATTTCCCTGACGGGCGTTGCGTCCACGGACCTTTCGCAAGTCTGGCTGTTCAAGGAACGGCTGTTTTTCGTGGAGGAAGGTACGCAATCCTGCTGGTATCTGCCGGTTGAGTCCATCGGCGGGACGGTCACGGAAATCAACCTTGGTTCGGTCTTCCAGAAGGGCGGATCGCTGTTGTTCGGAGCAACGTGGTCGCTGGACAGCGGATCGGGCCTGGACGATGTGTGTATCTTTGTCTCAACCCGTGGCGAGGTTGCGGTTTACGAGGGCACCGACCCCGCGTCGGCGTCAACGTGGTCGCTGGTCGGCGTGTACGACATTGGCGAGCCGCTGAACAAACACGCTTTCTTCAAGGCGGGCGGCGATCTGGCCATTCTGACGGAAGACGGAATCATTCCGGTGTCCGAGGCGCTGCGAAAGGACCGCGCGGCGTTGCAGGCATCGGCCATCACCTACCCCATTGAGGATGCGTGGAAAGACGCGATTGCGGATCGCAACGTGTCGTATCCGATCACCGCAACCCTGTGGCAGTCGGGAACGCTGTTGCTTGTGGGGACGCCCGAGACGGGTGACGCGGGCGTCCCAATTTCGTTCGCAGCGAACGCACGCACGGGCGCGTGGTCGCGCATTACGGGCTGGGACGTGCGCTGTGGGGCTGTGTACGACGACAGCCTGTATTTCGGCACCTCTGACGGCATCGTGTATCAGGCCGACACAGGCGGGACGGACGGCGGTGTAGCCTACTCTGCGGCGTATGTGCCGAAGTTTCAGGACGACGACAAGCTGCGGTCGGCGCAGTCGGCGCAAGTCATGTATCGGGCCGCACGGTCTGCAAACGTGAACCTGTTTGCGCACGCGGATTACCAGGTTGACCCGATGGAAAACCCGACACCGATCACGGTATCCAGCGGGGATGTCTGGGGAACGGGCGTCTGGGGCACGTTTGTCTGGGGCACGAGCGACCCGATCTACACGTTCGATGAATGGCAGTTTGTGCGGGCATCGGGGTACTCTCTGGCCCCCGGAATGACCGTCACGAGCAACCAGACGCAAAAGGTTGAGTTCGAATTGCTGGCAACCCGTCTCAGGGTTGAAAGCGGCTATGCGCTATAGCTTCCATCGGGGAGTAGAAGCGCAAAAAGTAGCATATTGGGTAGCGGAGCGGATACCGGGCTGCGAGCGCAGTTTCGGGCCGTGCGTAGCCATGTCTGTCGGGACACCGACAGTCGGAGCAGTGGTGTTCCACAATTACAGCCCCGAATTTGGGGTCATGGAAATGTCGGCGGCGGCAGACAGCCCCCGCTGGTTAAGTCGCCCGGTTCTGCGGGCAATGCATTCGTACATTTTCAACGATGCAGGCTGTCAACTGGCAGTTATGCGCGTCAGTGAACAGAACGAACGAATGCTGAGAATAGCGGCAGCGTATGGCTACCAAGCCCATCGCATTCCTCGCCTGAGAGGCAGGAACGACGCCGAAATCGTCCTGACGTTGACGGACGATGATTGGAAAGTGAGCAGGTTCAATGTCAAAGTCTAAATCGCCAAAGCCGCCTGATCCTAAAGAAACATCGTCGGCGCAAACCGGGACGAACATCGGGACGGCGATTGCGAACAACACGATGCAGATGATGGATCAGGTGACCCCCACGGGGTCGCTGACCTATTCGCAGTCGGGTTCGCAGACCTACACCGACCCCTACACTGGCAAGACGTACGACATCCCGCGCTACACGGCGACCACCACGCTTTCGCCGGAAGAACAGGCGATAGCGGATCAAAACAGCGCCACACGCCTGAACCTCGGAACGCTGGCGAACGAGCGTTCGGACTTCCTGCGGGATTACCTGCCGACGACCGAAGCGGCGACCGACCAGATCGACAGTAAGCTGTATGACCTGGGGGCATCCCGCCTTGATCCGCGCTTTCAGCGGGAGGAAGACGCTCTGCGCACGCGGCTGGCCAACCAGGGCATCGCGCCGGGGTCGGAGGCATACAACCGCGAAATCGAGTTGATGGGGCAGAACAAGAACGACGCCTACAACCAGTTGCTTCTGTCGGGTCGCGGTCAGGCCATGAACGAAGTCAACATGCCGATTAACCAGATCACCGCGCTCCTGAGCGGATCGCAGGTGGCATCGCCGGGTGTTTCGGTGGCGCAGCCGGGCGGCGCGGCGACAACTGACGTGGCTGGGCTGATCAACCAGAACTACAATCAGCGGCTCGGCGTCTATAACCAGCAAATGCAAAACCGTCAGGGCTTGCTTGGCGGTCTGTTCGGCATGGGTGCCAGTGCGATTAGCGGGGGGCTGTTCTGATGAACATTTTCGGCGGTAATACCGGCATGTCCTACGACGACATCCAGCGCAAAAGGAAGATCGCGGAACGGCTCATGGCGCAAAATGCCAGCGCACCTCGCAACGTGGGTGAAGGTCTGCACGCGATTGGTCGCGCCTTGGCTGCACGCGCCATCGAGAAGCGCACCGGACGCGCGGAAAAGGACTTGCGGGATCAGTTTTCGCAGCAATTCGATCAGGTCGCACCACAATCGCAGGCCATGATTGATCTGTACAACAACCCAATGGCGTCTGAGGGTCACAAGAAAATTCTCGGCGCACTGATGAAAGGCGGCGTCCCTGGTTATTCACGCGGCGGCAAGTCCAAGGGCGGACTTGCCATCGTCGGTGAGGCGGGACCGGAACTGGTTGAGTTGCCGAAGGGCGCGAAGGTCAAACCTGTTTACGGCTTCGGCATGGATCAGTCCGCGCCGCCCGATCCGGCAGACCAGTATTTCCGCGACGAAATGGGCGACGACATCAACATTTACGAAGGCATGTCGCCCGAACAGCGGATTGAATGGCTGAACAATCCTGAAAACGGCTTTGTTCCGCCCGCTCCGATTCCGGCGCAAGATGTGCCAATGAGCAGCTTTGATGACGCGGCATCGTTTCAAGTGGCGCAGGCGGGACCATTGGAGGGCATGGCAGAACCGCCAGCCGTGGGCGTTGATCCTGTGGGCGCGCGTCGTCTTGTGGATGACGAAGTGGTTTACCGGGACGCGCTGAACGGCTTGTCCGGCATCATGGAGCGGCTGCAAAACAACCCTGATCTTCTTGAAGATGCACACACATGGGCGGGCCGTGCGTCCACCAACATTCTGAGGCTGCGTGACCGCTCCGGCATCGAGGCGTTTGATATTGGCCCAGAGGAAGAAGAGCGTCTAGCCAATTCGACGGCGTACAAGCAGGAACTTCTGACCAGAGTGAACCAGTACATCAAGGATATCACTGGTGCGCAAGTCGGGCAGGGTGATGAAACGAAACGCCTGATGGCTGTTCAGGCGAACGAAAGCGACAGCCCGACTCAGATCATCGCGAAGATCAGCAACGCCCTTGACCTAGCCCGCCTAGATATCGCTCGCCGCAGGTACATGCAGCGCACGGAAGGCCCCGCACCATCCGACAAGGAGTTGCGGGAGTTTCTGCGCAGCCGTGGTCGTGAACTTTACGACTTGGCACGCAGCGAGGGCCTGTCACCGACAGAAGCGCGGATGCGGGCGGCTGAAATGCTGTCAGAGGAGTATGGATTTTGAGTAATCTATTCCTTGACTTCGTTCCCGAAGAAGACGCGCCAAAAACAAAGTCGAAGCCCAAGCCGAAAACCGGGGCGGTCGAGCAAGGCATGTCCGGTGTTAACGAAGGGCTTGCGGGGTTTTTGGGCCTTCCCGTTGATGCTGTCGCGGGCGGTATCAATATGGCGACTTCTGGGATCAACCGGGCAGCGGGAACAGACATCGGCAAGATTGAGGGCGCAGTCGGAGGGCGTGATTTCTGGAACAAGGTTCTGGATTTCGCCATTTCTGACGAAGAACCGCAGAATGTGGGTCAGAGGTACGCGCGCCGCGTCGGCAAAGAAGTTGGTTTCGGTCTGCCCTTGAGCCTCGCGACGATGGGCGCAGGGCCGCTGGCATCTGCGGCGCAGTCTGCCCCCAAGGCATTTATCGGGGCCAACACAGCGGCAGACGTTGCGGCTGGCGTAGCGGGTCAAACCTCGCGAGAAATCGCCCCGGAGAGCGACACGCTTGACGCAATCGTTTCCATTCTGGCGGGGACCGGGACGGCTATGGGCGTTGATCGTGCATTGACAAATACGCCGCCTGCACCGACGCGCGGCGGTGTGGAGACACGCACGAACGATCTATATTCTCGGGTCAAGGACAGCGGGGCCGACTTGACGCCAGAGGCGCAGCAAGACTTTGTGACGACACTGCGCAACAGGTTTGAGTCAGAGGGCGGCGATGCGCTGGCATATCCCAAGGCCAACGCGCAACTCAACGTCATTGAGAAAAACCCGCGTCAATCTGTTTATGGTATTGAGCAGGCCCGTCGCAGGGTGCGCGATAAAGTTGCCCGGACTGGCGACGAAAGCGCAATCGGCGAAGACATTGTGCGAGAAATCGACGCCTACCTGAGTGGCCTTCAGCCCAACCAGATCGCGTCTAATACGGTTGACCCCCAAGAAGTTGTCGGGGACTTACTCGCCGCCCGAGCCTCCGCCCATACAGGCATCAAGGCGGATGAGGTAATGGACGCCATCAATCGGGCAAAATCGCGCACCTCCACCACGGGAACGGCGGGCAATAGCCTCAACGCACAAAGCCAGGAAATCCGTAAACTTTACGACAAGGAAGCATCCTTGCGGCAGTCGAACAAATCAGGCGGCTACACACCCGATGAAGTCGCAGCGATGGAAAGGATTGTCTTCCCGTCTGGGACGGAACGGCTTTTGCAGCGCGTAGGCCGCATGTCCCCCACGACTGGCGCGCTTCAAGGCGCGATGACCGGATTTGGTGGTGGTGGCGGTGTCGTCGCTGCATTGATGAGCGGCAACCCCGCGTGGGCGCTGGCCGCTACGCCATCTGCGGCAGGTATGATGGCGCAAGGGTTGGCTGAACGCGCGAAGTCAAAAAATATTGAGGCTCTGATTGATGTGATTCTGCGCGGCGGCACAAAAGCTGTTCCGCAGGCCAATCCGGGCGCTCGCGCCGCTATCGCTTCGCAGCTTTTGAACGCGCCCCAATAATCAGACAGACAACCAGAAAGATCAGAGCGACAGCCCCCACGGGGCGCGTCAATGATGGCTCAAACTGAATCAGCACAATCGCTGCCAGTAAAGCTAATCCGCCGAAAAAGTTGAAACGCCACATAACCCGCGATGCTGGGCGTCTCGCTGCTCTTTGTCAAGGAGAATTAAACCGTGCCACGCAACGGATCAGACGTGTATAGCCTGCCAGCAGGCAGCACAGTCGTAAACGGCGACACGTCCGACGCATCCGATATCAATACGCCGCTGGCGGATATCGCGTCGGACCTGAATACCCCCCGTCCCATCGTCGCAGGCGGCACAGGCGCGTCATCCGCGTCGGCAGCGCGGACAGCACTGGGGCTGGATATCGGGACGAACGTACAGGCATACAGCGCCGATCTGGCCACGTATGCGTCCAACCCGCTGACCGCTGCCGAATTGCAGCAGTTGCAGAACATCGGCACGGTTTCGATTTCTGCGACACAATGGGGGTACGTTGCAGGAATTTCGGCGGCTGGGGCTGCGCTCATTGACGACGCATCCGCATCGGCCCAACGGACAACGCTTGGCCTGGGTACGGCGGCAACGCTGAACGTTGGCACCAGCGCAAACAATGTCGTGCAGTTGAATGGATCAGGTGCACTTCCGGCTGTGAGCGGCGCGAACCTGACCGATGTCAATTCCCTGACGCACGGAACGCAGGTCACAACCACGTCCGGTTCGCAAGCCTTGTTCACCGGCATCCCGGCAGCGGTCAAGCGCGTGACGATCATATTCCGCCAGGTCAGTCTGAACGACGGTAGCCAGATGCGCGTGCAGATCGGCACGTCTTCCGGCCTGCAAACAACCGGGTACGACAGCTATTCCGTCACCGGGGCCACGGCTCCAACATCCATCACGACCGGCTTTGTCGTGTGGGCGGCGGCGGCGGGCGCTGAACTTACCGGCCATGTTGAACTGACGCGCATGGACAATTCATCGAATACCTGGGTGTCCAGCCACAACCTGACCACGACCGGCACGGGCGCGAACGGCGGCGGAACGGTCACGCTTTCCGGTGAATTGGAGCGCATCGCGGTCGCCTCAGCGGCAAGCGGCACTTTCGACAACGGCTCCATCAACATTCTCTATCAGTAAGGAACCAGCATGGCACAGGTTTCACGGGCTACGCACGCCTCCAGCGTGGCGACAAAGCTTGCCGACAACTCGGCTGGCGACATTTCTGAGCAGGACTTGCGCGAGGTCATTACCGACCTTGAAGACAGTGTGACGTGGTACGACGAGGCGGATATCGTCAACGACACCACGCCGCAGCTTGGCGGCAACCTGGATGTGAACGGCAACAAGATCGTTTCCACGTCCAACGGCAATATCGACATCGAACCGAACGGGACGGGCAACGTCCTTCTGGGCAATTTCGTGATCGACGCCGACGCCACGATTGGCGCGAGCCAGGATAACTACGTTCTGACCTACGACCATGCGGCGGGAACCTGGGGACCGGAAGCGGCGTCAGGTGGCGGCGGTGGCGGCGGATTCACGCAAGAGCAAGTCGAAGACATCGTTGCGGACATGTTTGTCGGCGGGACACAGAGTCACGGACGGGTGACGTTTACCTACGACGACACCAACGGCGAAATTGATGTCAACGTAGAGAATACCCTGTCGTCATTCACGAACGATGCGGGTTTTCTGACCGACGCCAGCGTGAAGACGCTGACCAATACCACGATTGACGCCAACGGCACCGGGAACAGCATCACCAACATCGAGACCGCCGATCTGGCCACGTCCGCAAAGACCGGTCTGGACACGAAGGTTGTCACCGGCACGGCGGGAACAAGCGGAAACCTCGCGTCATGGAATGCGGATGGCGATGCGGTTGACAGCGGGGTCGCGGCATCGGCGGTTCTGACATCCGTTTCCACGGCCAACATCACCGATGAAAGCGTGACGCTCGCCAAGTTGCAGCACATCGCGACGGACAGCTTTCTTGCGCGTGACACGGCGGGAACCGGGGATGTCGAGGTGGTCGGGGCGTCTGCCGCACGGACGATCCTGAACGTCGAGGATGGATCAACGGCAAACCCGACCGCGCCGGAATCGGACCCGTCTGGTGTGACGGGGGCTGACGCCATCACGAACATGATGAGCCTGACGCAAGCCGAGTACGACGCAATCGGCACGCCGGACGCCTCCACGTTCTATCTCATCACCGGGTGACGCATGAAAATCGGCGGGAACGATATCACGGCGATGCGCGTCGGCAGCACCGCCATTACAGCGGCATATCTTGGGTCTACTCAAGTATGGACGGCATCGGCGGTTGCGGCCACCCTGACAATCGACAGCATCGGCCCTCAAGCGTCCAGCGGTAACGTCCCCGTCACCTACACGATCAATGCGAGTTCCTTGGTCGAGTTCCTGCTGGTCAGGGACGGCACGGCGGCACCTGTCGCGGCGGATTTCAACGGCGGTCAGACCGGCCCGAACGTCTACGACAGTGGATCGCAAACGCTGACCATCGCAGGCAGCAGCATCACCCTGACGGGGCCGGATGGTCTGGATGGCGACTTCCGCCTGTACGCCCTGCCCGCCAACGGCGGCAACAGCGATATCGCGACATCAGACTTGTTTGCGCTGGACAGCCTCGCACCGGTCCTCAGCAGCCCCACAGGGGCGCAGACAGGCGACACCACGGCAAGCGGGGGGGTCACGTCCGACGAGGCCGCAGGGACGCTGTACGCGGGCGTATGGCCCACGGCGAGCACACCAACGGCGGCGGATATCGTGGCTGGCACGGGCGCGTCCTATCATACGGACAGCACACCCATAGCGGGCGTCAACAACTTCTCTGCGAGCACCTTGGTCGCAGCGACAGCGTATAAATGGCATTACGTGCAGGACGATGCGTTCTCGAACCGCTCCAACGTTGTGACATCGGCAGAGTTCACGACCGGATCGTCCACATGGTCATTCACGGCTGGCGACGGGCAGGTCGAAATCACCTCGGCACCAGCCGCACCGACAGCGCCGACCGTGGACAGCACGGGCGACGGACAAGTCACACTTTCCTAAGAGGCAGACATGGCAGGATTCCTTGTGGTCCCGGACGCGAATGCGGACGACGACCTGACTGGCGCGGTATTCGATACGATTGCCACCACACCGCAGACCATCACGGGTCTGGCGAACGGCACGGCATACGTCGCTTACCGCGTATCGGATGCGAGCGGCACGTTCACCCCGACAGGCTCGTCCTTCTCCGAAGCTTCGATTGGCAACGCAGGCGTTACCAGCCAGCTTGATAAGTTCACCGCGTTCGCCAATACCGCCGATGCAAAGACGCGGATTATGTTTGCCAGCGTCACCATCCCGACCACATGGACTGGCACCGTTCGCCCGATCAAGGCTGGCTATGCGGAAGACGGTATTCGCATCAACGCGGACGGCGCGATGCTGACGCGGGCGCGGTCCACCGCTGACGCGCTGATCGCGACGTGCTCAACGTCAACTGGTGTCGTATCGGCGGGGGATCGCCTGAACGTCTTGGTGACATGGGATACCGATGTGGGTGTCCGGCTCGCCTACAAGATCGGCGCTGGATCGTGGGTATCCAGTACATTCGTTTCGGTGACAAGCGGTGTCCTGATCGACAACACGCTGACTTACGGCGATGCGGAAATCCCGAAGAACGTCACGGAAGACTTCGACGCCGTTCACCGGGTCGCAGCATGGCTCAACGGCGAAACCGTCCCGGACATCACCAGCGCATCCGTGCAGAACAACTTTGTCAACTCCGACGGAACGCTGGTCGATCCGGCCACCAGCCGCACGGCCTACGGCACCCCGGCAATCGACCTGTATGAAGCCGCCGCGACGTGGAACGCATCCAGCGGTAACAACAGCGGCAACGGTGGAGACTTCACCGCTGGCGGGTCCAGCCCCGGCACATTCACGGACGTATAATCCATGCCCTTTGATTTTGTATTCAGCGCGTCTGCGCCGTCTTCCGGCTTTCGCCCCGCACTGGTCGATCCGTCCGGCCCCGAGGTTGGATCATTCACCATCAACACGACATCCCCGGTCTATGCCGCGCCGGGGGCCGCATTCTTCTTTGACCTGTCGGGCTTTACCGGTTTCGACGTGTCGGAAGTTACAAGCCCCGTCACGGCTGACGATCCGAGCGTGCACGAGTTGCATATCTATTGGGACTTTGACGTTACCGGGTCGTTCATTTCGCCAATCCAGGTTCCGTCCGAGTGGAACAGCAAGAACGTCCTGCGCCACAAATCGACGGCTTTTGCATGGACCGAACCGGGGACGTATACCGTCACAGCGCTTGTGATCGACAATTCCGGCAACTGGGGCCGGGTTACGACCACCGTCACGGTCCAATCGACGCAAACGCTGTTCCCCGGCAATCGCACCATTCTGGTCGACCCAGCAGGCGTGGGGGACAGTTCGACCTACCCCGGCTCGCAGGTCGTGACCACCATGACGGCGGGCTATACGGCCCTTGCGGCGTTGGGGCAAAGCGGCTGCGTTCTGCTCAAGCGCGGCGAGACGTTCACCAACACAGCCGATATCGTTCTGAGCAATGACTATGTGAACGAATACCTCGGTACGTGGGGGTCTGGTGCGCGTCCGATCATCAAGCGCCAGCGGACCAATTCCGGCTCATACGGCGTGATGCGGTTCAACAACGGCACAAACATCCCGGAACGCACGTGGTTCGACGTGGAATTCCAAGGGCCGTGGGACGCGACCAAGGAAATTGGCGATCCACGCTTTAACCCGTGCAACTCGGCGCTGCACAACGTTGGCGATTGGTCGTTCTTCCTGTGCCAAGTGAAAATCAGCGGGTTTTCCGCACTCAGGCCGTGGAACGGCGGCAACAGCGTGACGCGCCGCTGGTGCGTTTTTGACTGCGATTTGCAGAACTGGCAGGACTACGGAATCCACTGCCAAAACGCATCCAGCGACTACTCGCAGAACAAGTGGGGCGCGGTCATTGGTTCCGCCATCCATCAGGCGCGGAAGTCGTGCCAATGGGGCGATACCGGCTTAGGCAAGAACGCTCCGCTTGGCGCATGGCACGGCCCGCTGCGTTACGTGGACGTGATGAAGTTCATCATTCAGTGTTCCAGCGTCTATTCGGCCAACTCATGGTTCCCGAACAGTTTCCAGCCCGGCCTACGCCTTGCTCAAGGGGCCGATCCAAGCAGAAGCCCGACAGTCGGCGGCTACAGGATTTACGCGGCCAACATCGTGTCCCTGACTTCGGGGATCGGCATCGACGGCCAGAACAGCAGCGCGCATTCTCTGCCGGGCAATCATATCGTGGAAAACTTCATTATCGCGAACAGCCCCGGCTCTGACCAGTTTATCGGCTGCGGTTTCGGCGGCACGACCTTCCGCAATGGTTTGTTGATCCGGCGCAACCACAACAAGACGGTTTCGACTGGCGAAATCATCAACCTGATCCAGCATGAAAGTCAGCCGGGGAACGCCACAGCGCGGATGGACATTCACGATATCAGTATCATTAACGTGTCCACGGACACCGACTATGATGAATTGGTGGAGACGGAAACAGGCGCGACCGCAACATTTACGAACAAGCGGCTTGAGCGGATCACGTATCACGAGCCGAATATCACCTCGCCCCGCGTTCCGGCTGCACCCATCACGGTCTCGAACGGCTTCCCGGAAATCACGCTGTACTACCCCAATTATCGGCGCGGGCATTCCAAGGCCAGCATCGCCATCACGACTACGACAAGCGGCAACACCCTGACCGTTCCGTACCCCTCGGGCGTGTCGCAGTCGGACGTTGTGACCAGCGGACTGCACGGCTTCATGATCGGCGACGAAGACGGGTTCTACTACAACGACGAAGACAATATCACGTTCACTTTCAATGCCGGTGATATCGACATCCTGAACAACACCGGGGACACGTGGTCGGGGTCGATCCGGCTGGCGCTGGAACTGAACGACAGCTTCTATGACGTGCCGGGCTTCACCGAACAGACGACATTCATCCCGGCAGGCCGTCAGCAAGTCGGCTCGAACCTGATTAATGGCGGGTCAGGCGGTGCGCTGCCGCCGACACCCCGCGACATGCTCTACAACCTGCGTGACGGCACGCCTGACGCGGGGCCGTACGAAGGGACGGGCTGATGGACGGTGTTGTTCAATTCTTCATTGAACAGGGATTGCTTGGCTCAATCGTGGTCGTTTTGGCCGTCGCTTATTGGCGCAAAGACGCGGCTCTAGAGGAAGCGCGGAAGGAAATGGTGAGCCTTGCCCAGAAAGTGACGGAAGCGGTCATTGCGCTCAAGTCCTTTGGAGGGCGCGATGGATAGCACGTGGAAGCGGCTGATCGGGTGGGGGCGGGCACAGCAGACAGAAGAAGCATTAGCGGCGCTGCGCCAACAGCGCGAGGCATTGGAAAAAGCCCTTAGGGAAGTCACGCAACAAACCAAACGACCCGAGGGGGCTGTAAAGAATGACTCTTAGTTTTGCGACCGCAACCATCGCGGCGGGTGCAATGTTCACGGTTTTGTGGGGATACCGCCGGGTCTGGGATGACTCGCACAACCACATGATGCGCAATCTGCGGTACGGCGTGGTGTCCATCGTGGTCGTCTTGCTCCTGCGGTCCTCCTACTGGGATATACTGCAAACCGTCCTGCCGCGCGAGAACTGGCTGGCCCTTCGGGATTTCCTGGGTGGTCAGGAGTTTTCCAGCGTCTTCAATCTCGGACTTCTGGTGCCCTGCTATTTCTGGCTGCGAGCCAAGTGGTGGCTGATCCCCGAGGAAGACCGCGACGACTGGCGCTGGTGGAACGCATGGCGTTACCCGCCGAAGTTGACGCTTCACGTGAAGGTGGAAGACGAATGAACCAGAGGGGCATGGGCAAGATGATCTATCACGGCGAAACCCCTATCACTGAAATCATTCTGCACACATCGGCAACCCGTCCCGAATGGATGGCGGGACGACATCTGGCCGAGAAGGTCGCGGAAATCCGGCGCTGGCATCAGGGCAACGGCTGGCGGGACATCGGCTATCACTACATTATCGACCGTGACGGCAAGTTCGCATCCGGTCGGGCTGAAAACGAGGTGGGCGCGCACGTTCGGGGCAAGAACATCGGCACCATCGGAATCTGCCTTCTGGGCGGCTTCGGCGGATCGGCTGATGACGATTTCACCGACCACTACACACCCGAACAGCGCGCGACGGCATGGAAGCTGATCCGCTCGATTTCGCAGCGTACGGACATTCGCCGGGTGTCCGGTCACAACCAGTACGCAGCGAAAGCCTGCCCGTGCTTCAGGGCGGCTTCGGAATTTCCGTGGCCTCCAGCATTCGAGGATACCAAGACCCCCGTACGCGGCTTCTGGGCGGCGCTGTGGGGATTTCTCAAGCAACTGATCGGAAGGTTCAGAAAATGAAAGACTGGTTCAAGGAACTGCCAAAAGCCGCACAAATCGTGATCGGCTTCTTTGTCGTCGCCATCGTTCTCGGCGTGCTCGGCTCACTGAGCGGATGCACCAAGCCGGGAATGGTCCAAGACGTGTTCCCGCATCATCAATCCAACTGAGGACAAAACCAATGCTTAAAGGCTATCGCACAATTCTTATCAACTTGCTCCTGATCGCGGCTGGCCCCGTGCTGGAATATCTCGGCACGGTCAACTGGATCGACTTCGTAGGCGAGACCGGCGCTGTTCTGGTCATGGCCATCATCAACGTCCTGATGCGCCTTGTCACGACAACCCCTGTTGGCAAACCGGCATGACAACCGGCATCATTGCCGCCCTCACCGCCATTGCAGCCGCGCTGATAGGCGCGGTTGCGTGGGCCTTGCGTGAAATGGGCAAGGCCGATGCGGCGGTGGACAGGTGGGAAGAATTGGAAAGGCGCAGAAAGGCGGGCGAAGATGCGGCGGCTAAGGAACGCAAGGACACTGACGGTCTTGACGATGACGCTATTCGTGACCGCCTGCGGAAGCGTGACGACGACTGGACCAGGATGTAGCAGCTACCGCACCGAACGCCTGAACATGCCGACAGTCACGGCATCGGGCGACTTTCTGCGCTGGTTCAATGCACTGGATGCGAGAATGTTGGAGGCGTGCAAATGACGAACGTTGTGGAGTTCGACGGACTAACTCGCCTGAATGGCGATCCGCAGAAAACGCTTGACGCGGCAAAAGAGCATATCGGGGAGGGCGTTGTAATCATCGGATGAAATAAGGACGAAGACATATATTTTGCGTCATCATTTGCGGACGGCGGGGACGTTCTGTGGCTTTTGGAAAAGGCCAAGAAAGCACTTCTGGAAATCGGAGAATGACATGGAAAGTCTAGGCGAAACCATCCGCCGCGAAGAAATGTTTCTGATCGCTTGTCATGGCGTGCAGGCCGAACGCGTCCGCGCATCTCTTGAGGCGCACAAGGCGATGCGCGATGAATAATGAAGGTATCGCAGCCGCAAGAGAATACGCCAGACGCCGCAGGAAGGGCATCCCCTCGGATCGGTGGGCTGATGGCGAGATAGGCGCGGCGGCGGTTGCTGACGGCATAGACGCGCTGGACTGGTGCCTGTCGTGGTGCGTCAAGGAAATCGAAGAACTGCGAGCGCAGATCAAGGCGTCTGGCGCGGACAGCATGGAGGCTCATCGCGATCCGATGAGGTGAGTGCGGCGGCGACCTTTACCGACTCGATCAACCGACGCAGCCACGGTCCTTAGCGCACCGTACATCGGCGTCGGGATTGCCGGGTGCCGTGGACTTCTGCTCCGCACTCACATTCCCCAGACTACCAAACCCGTCGCGGAAATCAAGCGCGGCAACCACGGGCCTGCCAGCCCATCAATCCAAGGAACCCAAACCATGAAACGACTGATGATTGCCGCGCTGGCGGTATGTATTGCGCTGCCCGCTTATTCGCAAGGGCAAGTGTGCTATCCCCGCGATGTTGTGGCCGAACGCCTTGCCGATGAATTTGGCGAAACCGTCCAATCGCGCGGGCTGACCGCAGACGGCGCGGTGGTCGAAATGTGGGCCAACGATGAGACGCGCACCTGGACTGCGGTCGTCACAATGCCGAACGGCATGGCGTGCCTCGTGGCGTCGGGTCAGCACTTCGAGCGCTCGGACGCATCACCAGCACCAGCCGGACAGGATATGTAATCAGGATTTTGTAATGGGTATGTCGCCAGAGCAGGCTCAAGTATGGGCCATGTGGCGGGGCGGATCGGGTCATCTGACCCCGAGCGAAATCGCCCTTGAAACCGGCAAGTCCTTGAGTGCCATCAAGTCACTGATTGACCGGGGAAGACGGTGGGCCGATGCGTCAGAAGGGGAGGTCGCCGCGCTTGAGGCGACCGGCCTGACCCCCGGCACGGCCCGTCATGGCTGGCGCATCGTCCAGCATGAAGACGGCTCACGCGATTCCGTTTTCTGGAAAGCCAGCGAGGAAGAACAGCAGGACTTCCTTGAGCGCGTAAAAGACGCATTTGAGGGTATGGCCCCGGCTGTTCCCGTACTTGCGCCGGATCAGGTTGAATCCGATCTGTGTAATGTGTTCCCCCTTTTTGACGTTCATTGGGGGATGCACGCATGGGGCAAGGAAACCCGGAACCAGGATTACGACCTGAAAGAAGCCGCCGGGGACATGAAAAACAGCTTTGAAGCTGTATTGACGCTCGCCCCGAATGCGCAGGAAGCCGTCCTTATCATCGGCGGTGACTTCTTTCACGCCGACGACAATTCCGCCGAAACCCCGAAAAGCCGTCACAAGCTGGACGTGGACGGGCGATTTTACAAGGTGGTCGAGGAAGCTATTGAAGTCCTGTCCTATGTCGTGGAGCGCATCCTGGCGACACACATGCACCTGACTGTCACCGTCATTCGCGGCAACCACGACGAACATTCCCACCTGTTGCTGTCTGTCGGACTTGGCCAGCGGTATCGGGAAGACCCCCGTGTGACCGTCCAGAAGTCCCGTGACGGGCTGTTCATGAAGCAATGGGGCAGGGCCGCGATATTCGCCCACCACGGCGACAGAGCGCCCCCAGAGCGGCAGGCGTTGTATCTGAGCGACGTATGCCCGTTCTGGTCGGAATCGAGGCACAGACACCTGTACACCGGCCACATTCACAAGGATCAGGCGCGGGACATCGGGCCGCTACGATGGGAAAGCCTTCGGGCGTTCTGTCCGCCCGACGCCTACGCTGCCGGGATGGGGTATGCGTCTCGCCGGGCGTTGCGGGCCGACACCTACCACAAGATCAGCGGTCGGGTTCTGACGGCGATGGACCCGATTGAGCGTCATCAATGACCACGGCTTGATATCGGGGAATCAAGGTTGACGCCCAACTGTTCCGCCACCTTGTCGCCCATTTCCTTGTCCGACCGATAAGCCCTGGCGACGGTTCGCAGCGCGGCTATTTCGTCAGCGGCATCACTTATCAGGCGCGAATGCAAATGTTGCGGCCACGCCCGCCAGAAGCGAAGTCTCTCCAAGATATCCAACGGATCATCTCCATGATCGAACAAGAATTACAGACCCGCCTTGCGCTGAAAGAGCCGCCGACCGAAGCCGAGGTTATTCGCGCCGTTGCCGAGTTAACCCGGCTCAGGCAGGAAAACAAGGCGCTATGGCGCGCCGTCAGCGGGGAGCGGTAAAAGCGGCAAAGCTTCATCCTGCACATATGACAGCGCGAGAATGCCGTCGGCGGGGCGCTGCGGGCCTTCGGAGATTTTCCCCAACAGAAACGCCATACGCTGAGCGCTGCCGCCGTGATCGCGGGCCGCAATTTCAGCCTGTCGCTGGCAAGCCTCGCGCCAGAACCGGGCTTCGGCTTGCGCGCGTGCATACGCTGGCATGGGCACCACCCTCTCGTGCCATGGCGTTTCGCTGGTCATTTCATTGGCCTCCCACACAGAATAACCGTCCGTCAATAAGCGCCTGCACCTCCCGCCCGATCTGTTCTTGCCGTTCCGGCGTGGCGTCGATGAATTCCGCCGACAGCCGCGCGATCCGACCGGCCAGGCCGAAAGCGGGGAGCGGGGGCGTTGCGGTGCCGTGGCGCATGGTGGTTCCTTTCCGTGATTGCCTGGAAGGGGCGGCGGCGCGTCTCTGCGAGGCCGTGGTAACCCCTAAGCGCCGTCGCGCTCTTATCCAACTGCCGCCCCATCAAGAAAATCACCCAAGTTCACAATCGCGACGGTAAACCCAAGCGTCCAGTTCCCGGCGCGTCAGGATGACCGGCTCCGCGAAATCCGCGAGTAAAGACCAGTATTTGCCGATCTTCTCGGCAGTCCACCCCCGGCGCTGCATGATTTCTTTCGTCTGATTGTGAAGTTGCCTTGGCATCGCTTCGTTCCTTTCGTCTGTTGAATCATTTATTGCATAATTGTCCGCGGCAGTCCAGCAAAAAGATGAATCATTGATTGCATAATTGTGTGCATCGTATATAGGTGAAAACCATGGCGATGCAGCTTCCAGAACTGCCCAACGGCGGGCGCTATACCGGCTACTGGCGGGTATCGACCGAGGACCAGAACCCCGACATGCAGATCGAGGCGATGGTCGCGGCGGGCGTCCCGCGTGAGCGCATTCGCGGCGACAAGATGACTGGCTCCAAGATGAACCGTCCTGGCCTCGCGTCGGCACTGCGCATCACCCGCAATCAGGACGTTCTTGTTGTCTGGAAACTGGACCGGCTCGGGCGTTCCACCCTCGGGGTACTTGACACGATCAAGACGCTTGAGGACAAGGACATCGGCCTCGTCTCGCTGACCGAGATGCTGGACACCAAGTCGCCGATGGGGCGGATGGTCATGACGATCCTGCTGTCCTTCGCGGAAATGGAACGCGAGTTGATCTCGGAGCGCACCAAGGCGGGCATGGCCCGATTCAAGGCGCAGGGTGGCACGACCGGGCCGAAGCACCGCATCCGCGATTGTCCGAAACGGCTGGCCGTGTTTGCCGATCTGTGGCGGGCTGGCAAGTATCCCGGCGAAATGACTGACGGGCAAGTGGTCAAGCTCCTGAACGATGTGAAGGGATCGAAGCTGCCGAAGATGAAGTCGAGCAACAGTCTAACCAACTGGCGCAAGGCTGGGTTCAAGGGTTGGACCCCACCCGGTGAAACCATAGAGGAAGAAGGCGAATGACATCTGAACTAGATAGGCAGCGCGACATTGAAGCCGAGGGCCAGCGGGCCGCGATCTTCCACGCCAAGCAGAAACAGCCAAAGGTGGATGTCTCAGAGAAGCTGAAAGGCTACGGCGAGGGCATCATCCACGGATGGGAAGCGGCCGCGGCAGAGGTCGCGAAGGCCACAAATGGGCTGTTTACGCTCAATGAGCCACGCGAGATTTCCGAGTGGCGCGAACGGATCAAAAGGTATCGGTGATGGGAATGTTTGACCGCTTCGTGACCAGCGTTCCGCGTCTGCCTATCGGCCAGCGCGTCCGCGTGGTGAACCCGAAATACGCGGCTGATTGGCCTCATCCTGTAATCGTCACGGGCATCCAATTCAACGCTGTGCGCGGTGCGTGGAACATCTCAATCATGCCGCAGGACGAGATCGAAGCTGAATGCGGATCAACTGACGGCTGGACCGAAGACGACCTTCGACCAGCGTGAATCATAGGAGCGGTCATGACCTATCTTAACCCCCGCATCAGCGACCCAGATTGCGCTGACTGCACAATGTATAAAGGACAATTATGCTGCACAATGAATTGCTCGTGGCCTACCTCCCATGGCTGCTCTCAGCCATCACCATCTACACCATGTTCCTCGCCGGAAACGTCTCGAAGGCAACATGGTTGGTTGGTCTCGCCAATCAGGCCCTCTGGCTCGTCTGGATCATCGCTGCCGAAGCATGGGGGCTGATACCGATGAACGTTGCGCTCTGGATCGTCTACGCGCGCAACCATCTGAAATGGAACCGTGCATAATTGGAGCGGCTGATGCCAAACTACGACGCGGATAATGTGTTCTTTGAAACAGACGAACTCGGGTTGGTCTGCCTCGGTGGTGGCCCCTTCGAATACTGCTTAACGGTTACTCGGCTTGGCGGCTTCGAGGTGTGGGACAGCATTCCCAACGGCAAGTGCATCGCTGGCGAAGGTTATTCGGGACGATCCGAAATTCACATTCAGGGCGTCACTGTTTTCCAGCGCGATGCGCTGACCGACAATGATCTCCGATTCCCCATAAATTCCCCAGAAATCACACAACCGCCTGATTTATAATCGTGTACGTTTCCCGCCTCGGGCACCAGAATTACACCTCGCACAGCAGTATAGCGCGGCGTTGGTTTCCTGCATCAGACGGGGTATGAAGGCGGCGCGGGTCATGCGGTCACACCCACCCCGCCAGCTTCATGCCCCAGATCAGACCCGCCACGATAACGGCGAAGAAGCACAGGAAGGCCCAGACAATGACCATTGCGGGCATGAGCAGCGCCCAGCGGTCGGTTTCACGTGGCTCGAACTCGGCCAGCTTTCTGTCCAGATCATTCATTACGTTTTTCCGCGTGCTTTGGCGAGGGCGCGAACGAGTCTGCGAACATCGCCAACAGTCAAATACATGGAAAAAGAAGACTCCCACAAAGTGGCACCATCCGGATCGGTTTCGTCTAGGCAGTCTTGATAAGCTTTGCTGAAAGCCTCTGCAGCCTTCGCTAACTCCGGCGCGGCTGCGATCATGTTTCTGTCTTCAAGTAGATCGGCGCGAACGTATTTCGTTCCGTACGGCGACGTGTGCCAATCACCAGAAGGCTTTGTTGCTAAGGGTGTATTGTTAGAAGCCCAAATACATTTTGGCATTTCGCTCATTCCATCACCTCCGCTATTCCATCGGCCCCGAAGCGGTCGGGACCGGCAATT
>ERZ869936.439-NODE-439-length-40040-cov-8.026610_pt1 | contig 40040 bp, 34 predicted proteins | sample MGYA00520876_ERZ869936 | MGnify/ENA primary metagenome ERZ869936 (study PRJEB32218, sample SAMN09650985) | biofilter metagenome | isolation source: enrty point of leading RO module | place: Saudi Arabia: Thuwal, RO plant located on Red Sea | collected 2016-02-17 ... | reverse complement strand
GAGGCTCATCTGGCCTCGGTGCCGTTGAATGCGGCGGATCGCTTTGTGGCGCAGCGGGGCGCTGCCGGGGTTCGCCATCGCCATCGCCATGCTCAAGCTCGATTGGGTCGACTGCGAGAATTGGGACGTGTTCGCCGTGTTCGCCGGGCGCGAGGGCGAGGAAGTCGAAAAACGGCCGAAGATGTCGCGCGAGCAGAAATCCCGCGCCAAGCAAGCCGCCGCCGAGGCCGCGGCCGAACAGGAAAGCGTCGAGGCGAAGCGGGCCCTGGCGGTGAAACAATTCGTCCATCACGTGCAACACGGCAACGGCATGGAAGCCCTGGCGGTGCACGTCCGCATGCGGCACGCCGACAGCGAGTGGGAACTGACGCAGCAGCAGCGGATGGCACTGATCAAGGTGCTGCAGAAGCAGAAACTGTGGTCCGAGTCGGTGGCGCCGATGGCCGAGTTCGTGCGCGATGCTCCCGACGGCGCGCCGCGCGTGCGGCTCAAGCTGGCCCAGGTGCTGCTGGTGCAAGAGAACCGGCCCGGCCGCGCGCTCGACGCTCTCAGCGCGATCGCCCCGGGCGACCTCCCGCCCGAATTGGAGAAGATGCGCCAGAAGCTGGAAACCGTGGCCAAGAAGCGCTACGAAGAAGGCGAGCTGGAGATCGAAACCGACGAGTGGTGAGCGCCCTCTCCCCCGGCAGCCAGGAGGAGAGGGTCGCAGGTTCACACGAGAAAAGTCACCTCGATTCGTCGGAGACTTTCTTCTTGGCGGTCCAGTCGCCTTCGGCCTGGCCGGCGTAGTCGGCGGTGCCTTTGAGCGTGCCGTCGTCCTGCACTTTGCCGGTGTAGACGACCGTGGCGCCTTCCTGCAGGTCGAAGCGGATCTCGACGTCCTTGTCCTTGACCGTGCCGGTCACGTCGGCCTCGCCGAATTGGCCCTTGTACTTGTCCTTGAGCTTGTCGCCGTCCTGTTCGAGGTGGAAGGTGGGCGAGCCGGTCTGCCCGGCGATCTCGATGGTCACGTCCCAGGTGCCGGTCAAGTCGTCGGCGGCGCGGGCATTGCCGGCGAGCATCGTCAAAGCCAGGCCGAGCACGAGACAAGTCAACGTTTTCATAGCGAGCTCCTGTTCGTCGATGGTTGACCGCCGCTGCCGCAAACGCCACTAAGAACGGACGCCCAGGCGCCGGCAACGACGCATAGATGGGTGCGCCGCAAGTCTAGGATGCGCGGCCCGGGGCGTCAACAAACTTGCGCGAGCCATACTCACGCAGCGGCCAGGGCCTGCTGAAACCGGGCCAGGCGCTCCGACATCGGGCCCGGCGAGGTGAGCTGATAGTCGTCGACCGGCTCGACCGACAGCACCGCGAATCGCGGACCGGGAAGCGCGAGCATCTCGGCCGCGCCGGACTGCCAGGCCGCCAGCGAAGCAAAGCTACGCACGCTGGCGAAACCGGAGGCGCGGGCAAAGCCGGCGAAGTCGACCTGCGCCGGTGACACGGCAGCCGCCGTGCGCTGTCCGCCGGTGACCTCGTAGATGCCGTTGTCGAACACCACCAGCGTAAGATTCTCCGCGCCGCTGGCGACGATCGTCACCAGGCACCCCAGGTTCATCAGCATGCAACCGTCGCCGTTGAGCACCAGCACTTCGCGCTTCGGCTGCGCGAGCGCTAGCCCGAGCCCCAGGGCCGGGGCCTCGCCCATGGCCGACGGAATGTAGTGCAGGTCGAGCGGATGCTGCGAGAGCTTGGGCCATTCGCGCGCGGCGCCCATGGTGGTGATCACGATGCGATCCTCGCGCAGCGGCACCAGCACCTCGAGGGCGGCGGCAAGCGGCATGCGCGATGTCGAGGAGCCTGCCATCGGGGTTCCTACATGCGTCCTTCGGCCACGAGCACCACGCCGGGCTCGCCTGCCAGCCGGCAGCGCTCGAAGTGCTCGGCCATCTTCGGCAGCTCGTCGGCCGACGAAACGATGACCGTGTCCAGGCCCCAGGCCGCGAGCACGGGTTCGGTGAATGCCCGGGCCGAGTCGGTCGATTGAGCGTTGAGCGCGCTGCGGTAACCCACCACGGCCAATAGCGGCATGCTCAGATCAAACAGCACGTTGCGCATGGCATCGCCCGACTCGAACAGGCCGGTGTTTTGAATCACCACCAGCGGGCTGCTTCCGCCCAGGAACAACCCCGCGGCGATGGCCCACGCCTCGCCCTCGCGGCAGACGCGAATCAATTGAATCTGATTCGAAGCTTCGATCGCCGCTTCCCACGGCCCCAGCGCCGTATCGGGCAGCCACACCACGTGCGTGAACCCCAGCCGCTCGAAGATCTCGACGACCTGGGGTCCGGGATAGTCCATGTGCGAGCGGTCCTTCTCTCGGCCGGCAAACGTCGTGGCTAGTCGACCCGTCCCGGCGGACGCACGTTCGCGCCTTTTCGCTTGGTGAGCGTATCGCCCAAATCGGAGCGGGCCTCTTCGGCCACGGCGAGCATGCGTTTGACGACGTCGGGGTTCTTCGCCGCGACGTTCGTGGTTTCGCTGATGTCTTCCACGAGGTTGTACAACTCGGGCTCGGTGAGCGTGCGGTGCTCGTAGTTGACCGGCATGCCGTCGTGCCCCCCTTCCCTGCCGGCCAGGGTGCGGTAGGTGTGCGGCAGGTAAAGCTTCCAGGGACCGCTCATCACAGCCTGCAATTGCTCGTTGGCATAGTAGAAGTACAGCGCGTCGTGCGGGCTCTTGGCCCCCGGCTCGCCGGCGAGCAGCGGCCAAATGTCGAGGCCGTCGATCTTGTGGTCGGGCAACTCGGCACCGACCAGCGCGGCGATCGTGGGCAGCAGGTCGATCGTCATCACCGGTTCGTCGCACACGGTGCCGGCGGGAATCTTGCCCGGCCAGCGGGCCACGAACGGCTCGCGCACGCCCCCTTCCCAACTGGTGCCCTTGCCCTCGCGCAGCGGGCCGGCCGTGCCGCAGTGATCGCCGTAGCTCAGCCAGGGGCCGTTGTCGGAAGTGAAAATCACCAGCGTCCGCTCGTCGAGACCGTTCTTCTCGAGCGCGTCGAGAATCTGCCCCACCGACCAGTCGATCTCTTCGATCACGTCGCCGAACAGTCCCCGCTTGGTCTCGTCTTCGAACTTGTCGCTTACGAACAGCGGCACGTGCGGCATGCTGTGGGCCACGTAGAGGAAGAACGGCCGGTCCTTGTTCTTGTCGATGAACTTCACGGCCCGTTCGGCATACGAGGTGGTGAGTTGGCGCTGGTCGTCGGGGGTGACCTCGGCGTCGACGATTTCGTCGCCCTCGATCATCGGCAGCTTGGGGAAGCCGCGCCGCTCGCGCTCCTTCGGCGGCAGGTTGCGATAGCCGGGATGGTAGGGCCACATGTCGTTCGAGTACGGCAGCCCGTAATACTCGTCGAAGCCGTGGTGCACGGGCAGGAACTGCTTGTGGTGCCCCAGGTGCCACTTGCCGAAGATCCCGGTGGCGTAGTCCTTCTGTTTGACGATCTCGGCGATGGTGGTTTCCTCGGCGTTGATGCCCACCTGCGAGCGCGGTCCCAGCGCGCCCCGAATGCCGATGCGGTTGGGATAGCAGCCAGTGAGCAGTGCCGCCCGCGAGGCCGAGCACACGGCCTGGGCCACGTAGAACCGCGTGAACCGCACGCCTTCTTCGGCCATGCGATCGAGGTTCGGCGTGGCGTAGCCCTCGGCACCGAAGCAGCCGATGTCGCCGTAACCCAGATCGTCGCAGAAGACGATCACCACGTTGGGAGGAGGATCCGCCGCCCGCGCCGCGGGCGCAAGCAGGCACAAGGTCAGGCAGCTGAGGATGGTTGGTTTCATGGCCGCATTGTCGTTGCGGCGAAAGCGCGCGTCAATCGGATCGCCAAAACCGTTCGATCCACAGGGCGGCGCTGGCCAGGTGTGGCTACGGATTCGCCGGCACGGCGATGTTCGGTACTCGGTTGACGATTAAACTATGCTTTGCGAGAAGACTTGATACGAGCCCGAAGCGCAAGCGAGGGTAAGCAGGTGTCGCGACCGAGAGAGGCCCCGTCGCACTTCGGTCTGGTGCTCGCGCGCCACGGGGGAACCCTCGCTTGCGCTTCGGGCTGGTGTTCGCACATGCGAGTTCCGCGCGCGGGCCCGAGTGTTTCTGGCGCAAACCTCTGGATTTAGTGGCTTATGCACATGAACAACGTCAGATACTTCCAACTCGGCCGTCCCCGTTTCCGGTTGCACACTGTCCTGGTGATGGCATGTGTCGTGCTCGTGCTGCCGGCGCGCGTCGTCCGGTCCGACACCACGGTGCGGTGCCGCAACGGGGCGGTGGTGTGCGTGAGCCAGGAGGCGGCCGATATCGGGCTCGATGCGCTTAGGCGCGGCGGCAACGCGATCGATGCGGCGGTGGCCACGGCGTTCGCGCTGGCGGTCACGTACCCGGCGGCCGGCAACATTGGCGGCGGAGGCTACATGCTGGTCGTGCCCGAGGGGGGCGACGGCAGCCTGGTGTTCGACTTTCGCGAGGTCGCGCCCGCGATGGCCACGCGCGACATGTTCGTCAACCCGCGCGGCCGCACGCCACATCGCCGCGTGGGCGTGCCGGGCACGGTGCGCGGGCTGGCCCTGGCACACCAGCGGCTGGGACGCCTGCCGTGGCGCGGGCTTGTGCTGCCGGCGGTGAAGCTGGCGCGCGAGGGCTTTGCGCTCGACGCTGCGGTGGCCGAAGAGCTCAACGAGGTGCTCGAAGAACACGACGCCGAAGAATTCGCGGCCTTGCACGATACGTATGGGCATCCCGAAGAGCGGCCCTGGCGAGCGGGAGACACGCTCGTGCAGGAAGATCTGGGCAAGGTGCTCTCGCAGATCGCCGAGCGGGGCCCGGCCGGATTTTACGCCGGTCCGGTGGCCGACTTGATCGTAAAGGAGATGCGCCGCGGCGGCGGGCTGGTGTCGCATGCCGATCTGGCCGCCTACGAACCGGTGGTGCGCGAGCCGGTGCGCGAGCCGTATCGCGATTGCGAAATCTTTGCCGTGCCCCCCTCCTCGTCCGGCGGCACGACACTGGTGGAAATGCTGCACCTGCTGGAAACGTTCGACCTGCCCCAGCGCGAGCGGTGGAGCGCCGAGACGCTGCACCTGATGATCGAGTGCATGCGGCGGGCCTATCGCGATCGGGCCGCGTACCTGGGCGATCCGGCCTGGACGCCCATTCCGCGCAACCTGCTCGAGCCAGACTACGCCCGCGACCTGGCCGCTACGATCGATCCGGTGCGGGCCACGCCCAGCATCGACCTGCGAGGCAATATCGTGGTGACCCCCGAGAGCGAGCAGACGACGCACTTGTCGATCGTCGACCGCGAGCGCACGGCGGTGAGCCTGACCTACACGCTCGAGCAGCCGTTCGGCAGCAAGGTGGTCGTGCCGGGCGGCGGGTTTCTGCTCAACGACGAGATGAACGACTTTAACTGGGTGCCGGGGCTCACCAACACGCGCGGCCGCATCGGCACCCCGCCCAACGACGTGGCTCCCGGCAAGCGGATGCTCAGTTCGATGTGCCCCACGGTGGTGCAGCGCGACGGGCGGACGCTGCTGGTGACCGGCAGCCCCGGCGGGCGCACGATCATCAACACCGTGCTGTGCGTGGTCGTCAACGTGGTCGATTTCGAGATGGACGTTCGCGGGGCCGTCGACGCCCCGCGGCTGCACCACGGTTGGTTTCCCGACGAGGTGCGGGTCGAGCCGGGGCTGGTGCGGGATCACCCGCGGGCGCTAGAGAAGCTGAAGTTGATGGGGCACACGATTGCCGCCCCGCCCCGCCGCCAGGGCGACGCGCACACGATCTGGATCGATCCGGCGACCGGCGAAATCGTCGGCGCCGCCGATACCCGCATCAGCGGCAGTGCCGCGGGCTTTTGAGCGACAGCGCACGCGCGGTTTTCAAACCGCGCCCAGATGTCCGACACGGGTACGCTGGCGCGGAATTCTTTGCCAGGTTTCAAAAGGCTTCGCAACACGCGCGGCTTGACGTGCGCCGTCTTCCTCGGCAGCTAGCAAGCGCAACTGGCTTCGCGGCAGCACTTGCGATCTTGACTTGCCGGGTCGCGACCGCCGTCTCTTGGCGGCGGCAACGGAGCTGCACGGGTAGCACGCCGGGGGATCGGGTCGCTCTCTTGACGCTGGCTCGTAGCATTGGACGCTTGGACGGAACTTCGACGGCAAGTGGAACGTGAAGGAGCGAACCGTGGACCATCGCATGACTTCTCCGCGGGCCGTGGCTGCGCTGGCCGCGGCCGTCGCGCTGTTGGGACTCGCGACCACCGCGTCGGCGGCTCAGGTCGTATTCGATCTGCCCGAGAGCATCGAGTGCCGCGACGTGACGCCGCCGGGATTTGCCGCGGCCGACTACCTGAAGGTAATCGAGGGCAAGATGCGGATCACGGCCCGGATTGTGCAAGGGTCGGAAGACGAGATCGTCGACTTCGTGTACGTGATCACCAGCCCCGACAAGCGGGTGCGTTTCCAGGATTACCTGCCCAACACGACGCTGGAGAGCGCGTTTGCCGACGACCAGGTCGAAATCAAGGACACGACCGAGACGTCGACTTCCGGCACGGTCGATGCCCACGTGGTGTACAAGCTGCTGGCGCTCGGCGGCTCGCTGAACCAGAACTCGAAGGATTCCGAGGCGAGCCACTATCGTAAGATTGCGCCCAAGGAACTGGTGATCGCCAGCGGCACGATCGAGCGCGAACACGGCGTATACTTCCGCCTGCGTCCCTCGCGGGCCCGGTCGCTGGAAGGGGCCAAGGAGTTTTCATTCCTGGCCACGGTGCCGAAAGACTGGCGCGGCGACCTGTGCGCGATTTCGTGCACGGCCCGCTCGAGGAAAGACTCGTTCTGGAGCGAGTCGGTGGTGACTGCCGGCACGCGCTCGGCCGACATCGGGATGTATCTGGCCGGCGACCTCGAGGCCGCGTCGCTGGCCGAGGACCTGCGCCGGGCCCAGGACATGCACGCCGAAATGCTGGCCGCCCTGCCCCCAAAGCCGAACGTGGTCGAATCGGCCATCCGCACGATCGGCCTGTCGAGCAAGAAGCCCGGCAACCAACAGCGCCAGGCGCTCGACGAGGCGGAGCAGGCCCTGGCCGACGTGCGATTGCGGCTCAAGCAACTCGGCCGGTAGATACTCGGTTCACACCGACACTAGCCCGAAGCGCGAGCGAGGGTGGATTGGGAGTGCCGGAGCCGGATTCCCTCGCTCGCGCTTCGGGCTAGTGTTGAGTTTGTTGCATGTCTGGCGCGGGCGTTTCCTGGCGGGCGACTAGTTTTCCGACGACTGGTTACCCTTCAAGTGCTCGTCGTACCAGTCGATGGCGAGTTGCTGGGCCTTGCCGCGGGCCTGCAGGTAGATGCCGTAGTGTTTGATGTCGGGGACGATCACGAGCTTTTTGGGTCCTTTGGCGCGCTGGTGGGCCAGGATGCCGTGGTCCTTGTTGTCGAACAGCTCTTCGTTTTCGGCCAGCACGAATAACATGGCGCACTGGTCCGCGCGGTCGACGTCCTCGACCGGGGCGTACTGCATGAGCTTTTCGCGAATGGGGGCGCCGCGGAGATTGCCGATCACGCGCGCGCCCGGCGGGGGATAGCCGAGATCGCCGTGCGTACGGGCGGCGGCCTCGTCGAAGGTCTTCTGGCGCTCACCGCCTTCGAGCACCACCTGGCGCGAGTCGAGCGCCGGCACCTGGCTGACCGTGGCCTTGACGCGCGGGTCGCGGGCGGCGACGTAGACCACGTGTCCGCCGGAGTAGCTGCTGCCCCACAGGCCGATCTTCTCGGGATCGCATTGCGGCTCGCCGTAGACCCAACTGACGGCGTTGGCCAGGTCGGTCGTCTGGTCGATGGGATCGACCACCTCGCGAACTTCCTTCACCTCGGCGGTGAACGTGCCGTCGTCGTCCTTGGCCGAGGCGGGGCTGACGGGAATCAGCCGCGACTCGCTCGCGCCCCAGCCGCGGTAGTCGAAGGTGACCACCAGGTAGCCGGCGCGGGCAAACGCCACGGCGTCGGGACGCAGGTGCGCGGCCACTCCGCCCCAGCCGTGAGCCATGACGATGGTGGGCAGCTTGTCGCTGGCGGGATTCTTGGGCGCGTACACCTCGGCGGCCATCGGCGTGCCTTCGCTGATGATCGTGGCTTTGCGAAAGGCGATGTCCTCGGGCGGCTTGAACTCCTCGCTCGGCCGTTGGCCTTGGGCGGCAGCGGTGGCTACCACGATGATGAACATTGCCACGAACATTCGGCGCAACGAGCGAGACATGCGGCACCTCGACGAGCTTGAAACGTAAATGATGCCCGCGGCTCGAAGTCGATCGATGCCGGAAGCGGGCGTTGCCTGAGCCAATTGCGCCAACTCTAGCCGTGTGGCGAGGCCGAAGCAAGAAAAAAGGCAATGCCTTGGTCTGAGTCTCGCCGAGGGGGAATTGGGCGTCATTCCTTCAGTGAGTGGGCATGCGTGTTTCGAGCCCGTGCGTGTCGGCGTGATGCCGTTAGCTTGGGTTTTCTAGAAATGTCCACCGCCACTGGTCACTGGAGGCGGCCTCACCACCACTCCCTCAGGGAAAAGCATCCTTGCTTTCTCGACCTCCGTTTCTGAGGCTCCGTTCGGCATGATTATTTGATTCACCGCCTCGTCACCAAGCCATCGCCGCCAGCGTGGTATCTCGGGCTCGGTCTCGGGGCCGAGCACTCTCGAATAGCCGTCGTAGTAGAGGCCTGGAGCAACTTCGTTCGGCTTTGGCCGGCGGAATACGTCCACACTCCCGCCGCGAGCCTCAATCGACCCTCGAATCGCGTTGCGACTGTGAACCAGCCCCACCTGCCGACCGAGCCACAGGCAGGCAACCGTGATGACGACCAGCAGTGTGCGTAGCGAGAAGCTTAGGCGCCGGCGTCGAAGAGTGAGTATCATTTAGGCCGCATTACCACAAGAAAAAAGGCAACCCGCGCACTTGCCGCGGGTTGCTCGAAGGTGCGGTCGCCGCGCCCGTCGCGGCATGGACCGGACTTTCCTAGTGCAGCAGGGAGACCTGCACGCCGTTTTGCAGGATCTGCGTAAAGGCCTGCTGCAACTTGTTGACCATTTCGGTCTCGGTGCCGTAGACGATCTTGTAGGCCGGCATGCCGTCGTTGACGTTGCCGATAGTCTGCATCTGGTTCAGCACGGCGATGGCCGCCGCGCGGTCGGAACTGCCGGGAGCGAACACCGGGCCGAAGCCGATGCAGTGGATCAGCGCCTTCTTGGATGCGGTGGAGTAGCCCGGCGGGCTGGCGTCCTCCATGGCGCAGATCTGGTTGCAAAGGCTGTAGATCTGCGAGGTGACGCTGGAGTAGCCGGGGCTGTTGACGCTGGGGAACTCGCTGGAGCTGGGGTTTGCGCTGTTGTAGCGAATCCGGTAGTAGCTGTTGTGGGCTCCCTGGTTGACGAACGAAGCGCTGGCCGCGGTGTTGGGCATGCCGTCGGTCTCGAAGATGACGACTTTCTGTGCCCCGCGGCGTCCGTTGCCGCCGGCGTCACCCGAGGGCTCGGCCGGATTGTAGGTCAACAGCGACGTGTTTCCGCTGAACTGGTTGTAGGCCTGCATCAAGCCCATGGCGTAGCAGGTGCCGCCGAAAGCGCGGGGCACGTCCATGTTGTCGTCGTCGTACGGCCGAATCGTGGCGCTGCTACTGCCGAGCGTCGAGGGCGGATACCACAGCGCCTCGTGCATGCGGGTGTAGTCGCGTCCCAAGCCGACGCGCGGACGATTGAACCGCCCGTCGCCGTTGGCCGACGAGCGCGGGCTGCTGAACATCATCAGCGAGACGAGGTTGTTGGGGTGGTTCGTCTCGATGTCGTTCAGGGCCGCCCGAATGCCGAGCTTGCAGGCGTACATCGGCGACTCGTGGCACGTGCCCGGCCACCAGCAGAAGCGCGAGGCGTTGGGGCTGACTTCCGAGTGGTACCACATGCCGTAGTTGCCCAGGAAGTCGATCATGGTGAGCGGACCGAACCAGAAGTGGGTCCGCGGTCGGCGCGGATTGTCCAGGTAATCCATGTACTGGCCAAAGGGCTTGTCGTTGATCCGCACGGTGCCCCAGGTGTAGTCGGGACCGTAGCCCGTGTAGCCGGTGCTGCCCGAGGTGTGGACGTCCCAGTCGCCGCCGGACGACTCGATGACGCCCAGCACGTAGTCGATGTAGTCCTTCCAGAACCGCTCGTTGAGGTCGCTGGGCGGCCAGGAGCCCGTGCTGATACTGTTTGGGATCGCGTCGTAGTACAGGATGCGGCCCGACTGCAAACGGGTGGGGAAGGGGTTGGGTCCGACGTTCTTGATGAAATTCAGAATCGCCGTGTAGTTGATCGTGTACGACGGCGGGTCGCGCCAGTTGCCCGAGCTGTTCCAGAGGTCGTCGTTGTCGTCGGTGCCGAAGTAGTTCACGCGCCAGTCGTTGGTCGGGTCGGGAGGCCAGATGAAGAAAGTCTTGCCCCAGTAACCCGGCCCTTGCGTGTAGCCGTTAAACGGCTGGCCGGTAATTCCTTGGTACCCCTGGGTTTCAAAGGTGTTGTGATACGACGTCGTATTCAGGACGTCGGCGACGGTTTGGGCGTAGTCGGCCCCCCCGTTGAAGTCTTCTTTGAGATAATCGTCGCCTCCGGGGGAGTCAGAGTATGCCGTCGGCGCCGGGCTGAAGGCCTGGGTTCCGCCGTTGTCGGTGTAGAAGTCGGCGACGACCGGGTCGCGGCCATCGCTGGTCGCAGCGGTGATGTTCGCCTGGTCGTAGGGGCTCGTGAAAGAGGTGGCCTGCAGGGCCGCCAACGCGGTGTTCGAGTAGTGGCCGAACCGCGGGTAGACGGCATCGGGATTGTTCGATCGCGTGCGGCTGCCGGAGTAGGGCGCTGAGCCGCCGCTCAAGCCGGTCAGGCTGCCGAACCGCATCGAACCCGAGTAGTCCAGCACGACGGCCACGTCGCGCGGGCGATGCACGGCGGTCGCCTCGGCCTGCATGTTGGTCGTGCCCATGTTGAACACGCGGGCGAAGGCCAGGTTGTTGGTGACGTTGGCCGTGATTGTCGAGCTGACCATGCTCCAGTTTTCGTCCGACGGGCCGGGAATCACGCCCTCGAACCGTTGCTGCCCGGACACGTACACGTAGCGGCCGATCTCGACGTCGACGTCGGCTGAGGCGATCGTCTTGGAGAGCACGCTATTGCTCGTCGCGGCGGCGATGGCGTTCGGCCCCGCGTTGCTGTAGTTGTTATTGGCCGCGGTATCGCCGTTCAGCGTGCGCACGCCGGCCAAGGCGGCCACGTCGGCCGCGTCCTGCAATTGCGTGCGGGCTACGGCCAGCATACCCAGGTCGATGGCCAGGGCCACGAATGAAAACAGCGCGATGATCGCCACGACGACCAAAACCAGCACGGCGCCTTGTCGCGAACGGGTAGGATGGTTTCGCATGATGGTGTCTCACGAAATGTTGGGCAAGCATCGCGCCGGCGGCGCCGTGCTTGTTCAGTTGCCTTCGCTGCGCATCACCGACTGCACGGAGAACGGAGTCGAGGCTGGCAGCGACAACATCTGGGGAACGAGGAAGTTGTAGGTTCCACTGATCTTCACGCAGATCAACTCGCCCGCGGCCGAATCCGTCCAGGCGCCCAGGTTGTTGCCGAGGCTGTCGGACTTGTAGACCTGCACGGTCTGTCCGGTGAGCTTCTGCCCGCCGGTGTATTGGTTGACGATCGTGTTCACGTCCGCGTCGGAGTTGCCGTAGGTCACGCCCGAGAGCGTCACCGGCTCGGTATGGGCTAGGGCGTAGTGGGCGCCCTCGCGCGCGGCGTTGGTCATAATCTGAATGGTCATCACGTAGCGGCCGTACTCGAGGATGCCCAGCAGAAACAGGATTACCAACGGCAGCAACAGGGCGGCCTCGACCACGGTCGCGCCGCGCCGCACCGTCCGCTGCGCTTTCGATTTGCCGAGTGGAAAATTCATGGAAAGCTCCTCTCCGTGCTCAGTAGGGCAAGGATGTGCTGACGACAACGTCCTCGTTGATCAGCGACACCCACTCGACGGTGGCCTCCATCTGCGTTTGGCTTGTCAGCCGGGGCAGGAGCGTCCACCGCAGGCTCTCGAAGGCGGCCCCGGCGGGAATCTGCACCGTGACGGTGAACCTGTCCTGCGGATCGGCGTCCGAGGGATTCGTCCAGGCCGGCGACTCCAGGCAGTTGAGCGTAATGTTCGCGCCGCTGACGGCCGTCGCCGGCATTTCCGCGGCTTGCAGATAGTCGCGCACGGCCTGCTCGACCATCGTGTTGGTGACGGCCGTGCTATTGGCGGTGTATCCGCCGGCGGCCAGGCGCGCCCCTTCGCGCGCCGAGTTCACCAGGATTTGCTGCACCTGGATCATGCGGCCGACTTCCCAGATGCCGAGCAACATGATCAACAAGAGGGGAAAAACGACGGCTGCCTCGACGGCCAGCGCACCGCGGCGGTCGGACGCCCGAGGTCGGGGACACATGGCGATTCCACCGATATGCTGAAGAGCGTTTTTTTGGAAGTGAGTGCCGCGTCTGGTTCGACCGGCATTTGAAGCCTACCTCAGATACGCAGGCGAAATGGCCTTTCACCAACCGTGTGTCGCAGATTCTCGAAAAGGGTGAATTCCGGAACCGCCCCGCGGACCGTCTGCCCGGTGTGTGCCGGCTGCGCGGGCGGCCGACGGGAAACAGCCCGACTGGCGGCGTCAGCGAAGGGATTCGCGTCGCGCGAGCACGATCGGGCTGCCCCCGGCGGGACGCATTCGCTAGATTGGTGGCTTGCTCGAAACCGAAGTGCAACGGACTCGGTCGGCGCGCTTGCCGCCGGGTCGCGAAAGGCGGGGACGCTTGCCACATGCTTAGTGCCGCACTGCAATTTCTCGTGGCCGCCGCGGTCATCGTCGTCGCCGGCACGTTCCTCTCTCGGTTCGCCGACGTCATCGCCGAAGTCACGGGGTTGGGACGCCTGCTGATCGGCAGCATTCTGCTGGCCGGCGCCACGTCGCTGCCCGAGCTGGCCGTGGATATCAACGCCGTGCGGATGAAGCTGCCGAATATCGCGGTGGGCGACCTGATGGGCAGCAGCCTGATGAACCTGCTGATCCTGGGGATCATCGACCTGTTGCCCGGCTCGCGCGGCCGGGCGCTGTCGCGAATTTCCGCGGCGCACGCCCTGCCCGGTACGTTGGCGATCGTGCTGACGGCGCTGGCCGCGCTGGCCATCGTGACCCGCTCGAGCATGTCGATCTACAACGTGAGCGTGGCCGGGTTGGGGATCGCGCTGGCCTACCTGTTCGGCATGCGGATGGTGTACATGGATCAGAAGCTGGGGGCGCCGCTGCACACGGCCGATCCCTCGGTCGTGTCTCACGCGGCCCAGCCCCGGGCCCTCGCCAAGGCGATTGCCGGGTTCGCCGCGGCGGCCCTGGTGATTCTTATCGCCGCGCCGTTCCTGGCACGAGCGGCCGACGAGCTGGCCCATCGCAGCGGCCTGGGAGGCACGTTCGTGGGTACGACGCTGGTGGCCATCTCCACTTCGCTGCCCGAACTCGTGGCTTCGCTAGCGGCGCTTCGGATCGGGGCGCCCGACTTGGCGCTGGGCAACATCCTGGGCAGCAACGTGTTCAACATGGTGCTGCTGTTCCCGCTCGACCTGGCCTATCCGGGCCAGTTGTTCACCGACGTGTCGACCACCCACGCGCTGACGGCGATGGCCACGATCGTAGTGACAGCGATCGTGATCATGGGCCAGCTTTACCAGGCAGAGCGTCGCGTGCGGCTGGTGGAGCCCGACGGGCTGCTGATCGTGGTGCTGGTTCTGGGCTCGCTGGCGATGGTTTTCTTTCAGCGCGACCCCGAGCCCCCCGCGCCTGCGCTTCGACCGACGGCTCCCGTGCTTGTACAATTCGAGACGCAGCGTTAAGGTAGGCGCGCACTCACGCACGACCGGACGGACGGACTCTGGCCGGCAAAGTAACACAAGGGCGCTGCCTCGCCGCGATCCTCTCTCTGGCGCCAGGCGGCACTGCCGATGGATGAGCCTCTGCTGCGAATCGTCGAACTGCGGAAACGCTACGGCCAGACGAAGGCGCTGGACGGGGTCACCTTCGACGTGTACCCCGGCGAATTGTTCGGGCTGTTGGGGCCCAACGGCGCCGGCAAGACCACGCTGTTGAGCATCGTCTCCTGCCTGCTCGAACCCACCAGCGGCGAGGCGTGGATCCTGGGTCGCAAAGTGTCCACCCGCGATCGCGGGCTGCGGCGATTGATCGGCATCGTGCCCCAGGAACTGGCCGTTTATGGCGAGCTGACGGCGCGCGAGAATCTGTCGTTCTTCGGCAGCCTGTACGGGCTGGCCGGCGAAAAGCTGCACCAGCGGGTCGAGCACGTGCTGGCCGCCACCGGGTTATCGGAGCGGGCCAGCCAGCGCGTGGCGACCTTTTCCGGCGGCATGAAGCGGCGGCTCAACCTGGGCGCCGCCCTGCTGCACGAGCCGAAGCTGCTGTTGCTCGACGAGCCCACGACCGGGGTGGACCCGCAGTCGCGCAACCACATCTTCGAGGAAGTTCGCCGGCTGGCCGGCACTGGCGTGACGATCGTCTACACGAGCCATTACATCGAAGAAGTGCAGTCGCTCTGCTCGCGCGTCGGCATCATCGACCACGGGCACCTGATCGCCTGCGACGACTTGCAGACCATGCTGCAGAAGATTGACGGGGTGATCCGCTTCCGCGTGCCGGAAACGAGCCCGCAGTTAGAAGAACGGTTGCGGCAGATTCCCGAGACCCACCTCAACGGCCACGTGGGCCAGGCCATGGAACTGGAGTGCCGCGACGTGAAAGGCGCACTGATGCGGTTGATCTCCGTGCTCAACGAGCTGCACCTGGAACTGGTGAGCCTCGAGACGATCGAGCCCAACCTGGAACGCGTGTTCCTGCACCTGACGGGACACGCCCTGCGCGACTGAGCAAAATTGCGGCCCGGGACGCGCCCCGGGCGGGAGGCGGATATGCTGCTCTATAACCTGGCGAGAAAAGACTTCCGCATGCTGCTGCGCGACCCGCGGGCGGTGGTCGTGCTGCTAGTCATGCCGCTGATCTTTATCGTCGTGCTGGGCATCTCGCTGGGCGAGGGTTTCGGCCAAAAGCCCGACGACCGCCTGAGGATTTCGATCGTCGACATGGACGTGCCCTACCGGCAGTCGGAGGACCAGGAAGAGCCGCTCGAGTGGTCGAAGGTCGTGCAGCAGGACCTGGCTCAAACGGCCGGCATTCGCGTCGAGGTCATCGGCTCGCTGGAGGAAGCCGAAGAGCTGGTCGAGACGAGCAAGCGCGCGGCCGTGCTGGTGATGGGCCCCAAGTTCAGCGAGAACGTCACCCGCAGCTCGTTCATGGTGGGCGGCGTGAACCCCCTGTTTCGCGACGGCGTGGACATTCGCAAGCTCGACGCGCGGTTTCTGGTCGACGAAACGCAGTTGACGGCCGCCTCGATCATTCAACAAGTCGGCCAAGTATCGCTGCTGCGAGTGGTGCTCCCCTGGATGATCGGCACCGCCTTTGAAAACATCGCCGAGCGGATGGGTCCTTTGGCACGCGTGCTGCAAAGCATGTTTCCCAACTACAACCTGACGGGCAAGACCTGGGCCTCGTTGACGCGGGCCGAAGAGCGCTCCGGCGACGGGGCCGAGATCGCCGTCTACCAATCCGAGGCCGGCACCGGACTGCTGGGGCGCGGCGCGCAGCGTTACCAGACACTGGTGCCCAGCTATACGGTGATGTTCGCCTACTTCCTGGTGCTCACCGTGGGTTGGCTGTTCGTGGCCGAACGACGCCAGGGCACGCTCAAGCGGCTGCGCGCGGCGCCGCTATCGCGCAGCGAGATCCTGCTGGGCAAGCTGATTCCCTGCCTGGCCCTGTCGGTCGGTCAGGGCTTGTTTCTGTTGCTGGCCGGCAAGCTGCTGTTCAACATGAGTTGGGGTTCCAACCCGCTGTGGCTGTTGCCGATCGTGCTGGCCACGTCGCTTTCGGCCATGGGGCTGGCGCTGCTCGTGGCCACGATGGCCCGCACCGAGGCGCAGGTGGCCATCTACGGCACGTTGCTGGTACTGGTGTTAGCCGGCATCAGCGGCTGCCTGATGGGCGACCGCGAGCTGATGCCCGACAACATGCAACAGATCAGCCTCATCACCCCGCACGCCTGGGCGCTGATTGCCTACAAGCAACTGCTGGCCAATGCCGGCGAAGTGAACGTGATGATCGTGGCCCAAGCCTGCGCCGTGCTGACCGCCTTCGGCGTCGGCTTCATCCTGCTCGCCTGGGGCTTCATGCGCCTGGACACCCAGTCGTAGTGGCGACGCAAAGCGCGACACAAGCCCGAAGCGCGAGCGAGGGTCCCCGGCTTGCCTATCCGAAGAGCTGCCCGCGAAAGTAGACCGTCACGCAGACGGCGAACGCGCCGAGCATGGCCGCGGTCCACCCCCACAGCCACGGCAAGCCGAGCTGCTGCACCTTCACGCGGCGAACCTGCATCTTGAACATCGTCGAGAAGCAGAACATCAACGCCAGTACGCCGATCGCCACCGACGCCCAACGCGCCAGCCACGGCATCAGCGCGATCGCCGGCAGCAGGATCAAGGCGCCCGTGAACATCGTCACCGACAGGTGCGCGACGTAGTCGAGACGCTTGCCCGGCAGCAGCACCAGGCCGGCGGTTGCGAGCAACAGCCAGCCGGTATAACAGCCCACGGTCATGAAGACGGCCCCCGCGGCCGCCGTGCCTAACTGCCAGCCGACGAATGCCGCCGCACCGTAGCCGGCGACGGCCACGATCGAGAACAGCCACGCCGGCACGATCAGCGTCAGCCGCCGACCCACGGTGACTTCGGGCTCGCAGTCGCAACGAATCTGATGGGCCGGCGGGCTAATGATGCGGCGGTTGTACGAGACGATCTCGTAGCCGAACCTCAGGAGATGCCGCAGCCCCGGCAGACTGAGCAGCCCGACCAGGGCCCCGTAGCCCGGCTTGTCGCCGACGATCCACAGTAGGCCGTCGCTGCCAGCGCGGACTTCGCCGCTGGCCGGGTCGATCACCACGAGTTGATTGCGAATGCCGGCCTGCTGGGCCGTTTCGAGCTCGCCCGGATCCAACTCGTGGTTGCTGCGCAGTTGCTCGGGACGCACCAGCCCCAGCGACTCCAACATGCCGACCGTCGCCAGGCACATTGGGCAATCGCCGTCGTAGGCCAGAAACTTTTCCGAGGTTTTGATGTCCGTCGCCATGAGCTTGCCTGCTTTCCACGATTTCAACCGCAAACGCGGCCGCGCGGTCACCCGGAGCCGTTGGCTGGCCGTGAGATGCGCTCCCAGAGTTTAACGCCTGTTACGGTTTCGCAGAAAGACGGGCTTCGCGGGTGGGGGGGTGAGAAGGACGGTGCCCGAACGTCACTCGGCTCGCTCGTCGTGCTGCCGTCGGGCGGCTTCCTGCACCGCGGCGATCGTGTAACCGCCCTGCAATTCGCCCTGGCGATCGACGTAGCACCAGTCGTTGAGGTCTTCGACCGCGACGCTGACTTTCGAGCCGAGCTTCAAAGGCCCCAGATCGCCCGGGTCGCTGGCCAGCGTGCCGTAGACCTGCTCGCCTTCCAGCGCCGTGACGTTCAGCCAGATGAACTCCGTCCTGTCCGAGTAGCTCACCGGCGCTTTGACCGAAAAGTTCTCGCCGGCGGTGGCTTCGTAGGCGGCCACAAACTCCGACCAATGCTCGCGGGCCCGTGCCACGGCCTGCTGCATGAGCGGATCGTCCTCGGCGACCCAAACCAGCGGCAACGTCTGGGTTGCCACTAGCGCCCCCACCGGGTCGTCCGACTCCAGGGCCTGGTGGGTTTCTTCGTTGACGGGGAAGGCGCTGCTGTTTTCCGGCAGGTAGATCAGCAGGCAGTTCTCATCCAGAAACTCCGAGAACAGCTTGGCCAGATGCTGGTACCAGGCGTTGATTTCCTCGGGCGTCGTCGTCTCGTCGATCCCTAGTGCGTCGCACGAGAACCACGCCTTGTGCTCGGCAAACAACTTGCCGATGCGCAAATCGGCGATCGACTCGGACACCTCCTCGGGGTTTTCGACGTACGGAGCGGGAAAGCAGTTGATCAGGTACGCGCGATCCTGGCACATGATCGTGTTGATCGGCCCGCTGGCGACGACAAAGCCATCTTCGCCCTCGGTCGTGCCATCGCCGAGATCGAGGTTCCAGACCCGGCCGGCCGTCTTGGCCAGCACGGTCGGATCGAGCGTGATTGGCTCGCGCAACAGGGCCACCAGCGAGATCATCCGCGTCTCGTGCTTGCGCCGCAGCCGCAGATAGCTCAAGCCGCCGATCACCACCGCCACGACCAGCGCGATCACAATAATCGGCCACATGATCTCGTAGGCACCTGGGCAAAAAAGATCTACAACGGTCCCGGCTGGCGGGCGGCGCGGTTTTCGAGAAAGCGGTATTGGTCGCCGAGCGCCCGCCGGGTCAATGCGATGATTTCCTGCGTGTGTCCGCCCAGATGCACCAGGGTTTGCAAGGCCACGCCCAGCACGCTGTTCTCAACTTCACCGCGAAGCATCGCGTAGCGCCGCGTTTCCACTAGCCGCACCGGCTCGAAGCCGGACAGCAGGCGTTCGATGCGGGCGACTGTCTCTTCGAAATCGGCCAGCAGCTTCGCCCCGGCGATCGGGCCCCGGGCCGCAAACTCAGCCGGCCGGTCGCGCTGATCCGGCTCGTCGCCGATGACCGACAGAAAGCGCTGCCGCAGGTTGCCCGTCAGGTGCAGCACGAGATTGCCGATGCTGTTGTGAAGCCCTCGCCCGAGCGATGCCAGAGCTGCTCCTCGCTGAGCTGCTGGACGCAGTGGCGGATCTTGACCCGGCATTGAATCAACTGGGTCGTCGCCTCACCGAGAAAAGCCCGGCCGATGGCCGACTCCGTAGTGTCCGTCATGGCCAGGCTCCTTCCGCAGTGCGGTTGTCGCGTCAGTGTCCGGAAACGGCGGCAGCCCGCTGCGCGGACGCCGGCGGCGTGGAAACGCGGACGATGAGTTCCTCGAGCACGAGTCGGCTGCGCGCCGGCGATGAGCTGGTGCCTTTGAGGGCCAGATCGGCTTCGAGCAGCCAGCGGTAGAGCGCCTTGGCCCGCGCGCGTCCCAGCTTGCGCAGTTGCGGTTCGACCTTGCCGATCACAAACGGCTTCACGCCGGCCCGCTCGAGCGCCTGGCGCAATGATACGGGGCGCCGAGCGGCTTCGCCGTGCGCGACGATCTGCGCCGCGGCGGCCAGCCGCCGCAAGCTGGCGGAGATTTGGGCCAACAGCGCGATGGGCACCTCGCCGGCCAGCAGCAGCCGGTCGAGCTGCACCAGCGCCGCGGAGGTGTTGCCCGCCAGCGCCGCATCGAGCATGTCCCAGGCACTCTTGGCCCGCCAACCGCCGACCGCTTCGCTGACCATGCCCGCGTCGATCGTGCCCCCCTCGCCGGCCATCGCCGCGAGCTTGGCCAGTTCCTGGTCGTACAAGCCCAGGTCGCTTTCGACCGTTTCGGCCAGTAGCTCCGCGGCATCCGGCTCGAGCGTGGCCCCGTGGGTTTGCTTGCACCACCGCGGCAGCCACTTGAGCAGCTTGGCCGGCGGCGGAAAGCGGCATTCGATCTGCAATCCGGTCTCGGCGAGTTGTTTGTAGAGCCGCGTAGTGGCCAGCCACTTCTTGGCCTCGATCACCAGCACCGCCGAAGTGCGCGGATGGGCGGCATAGGCTTCCAGCGCCGCACGATTGTCGCTCACCAGCGTGTCGGCCTCCTCGACAATGATCAAGTGGCGATCGCCGCCAAACAGGGCGCGGGTGGCCAGCGCGTCCTTCACGTCGCGCAGTTCCGCCTCGCGGCCGTCGAACGTGCTGACCGAGAACTCGGCATCCTGGCCCGACAGCACCGACTGCTTGAGGGCGGCCAGCACGTGGCGTTTGAGTAAGGCCTCGTCCCCAAACAGCACGCAGACCGGGGCCGGCGGGTGCTTGGCCGGCTTGGCCAGGTAGTCGAGAGCGTCCACAGGTTTGGGCATGCCCCTAATCTACCGCAGAGGTGCCAGCATCCCCAGGGACCGGCGGGGCCGATTCCGGCGGCCTGCGTACCCTGCGCCGCTTACCCAGGCACGGACAAGCGACCTATCGTTTAGCTTGGGGCGGAGGTAAAATCGAGAGAATGCCTACCGCGTCGGACCCGCCGACGCAATTCCCGTGTACCACTTGAGTTAGCAATGCTGCGTTACTGGACCGCCGGCGAATCGCACGGCAAGGCCCTGGTGGCCCTGGTCGATGGTTTTCCCGCCGGGGTGGAGATCGACACCAACCTGATCGACCGCGAATTGCGACGTCGCCAGGGCGGCTACGGACGCGGCGGGCGGCAGCGGATCGAGACCGACAAGGTGGACGTGCTGTCGGGCATTTGGCGCAACACCACGCTCGGCAGCCCGATCGCCCTGCAAGTGGTGAACAAGGACTACAAGCTCGAACGGCTCGACGATTTGCCGCGTCCGCGGCCCGGACACGGCGACCTGACCGGCGCGGTGAAGTATCTGGGCTCGATTCGCGGCGTGCTGGAACGTGCCAGCGCCCGCGAAACCACGGTGCGCGTGGCCGCTGGCGCCCTGGCCAAGGGGCTGCTGGCAAAGTTTGACATCAACGTGATCGGCTACGTGGTCGAGCTGGGCGGGGTAAAGATCGAGCCCCGCGCCGGCACGCTCGCCGAGCAGCTTGCCTGGCGAGACGCCAGCGAAGTCTACAGCCTGAATCCCGATCAGGACGATGAGATCAAGGCGCTGATCGACCAAACCGGCAAAGAAGGAGACACGCTCGGCGGCGTGGTCGAGGTGCGCGTCGAGGGGATTCCCTTCGGTTTGGGCACCCACGCACAGTGGGACCGCAAGCTCGATGGGCGGCTGGCACAGGCGGTGATGGCAGTGCAAGCAATCAAGGGGGTGGAGATCGGACTGGGCTTCGAAGCAGCCCGGCGTCCCGGATCGCAGGTGCACGACCCGATTCAATACGAAGCGAGCCAGCAGCAGTCGCCGAACCTGGGGTACGTGCGGCCCACGAACAACGCCGGCGGGCTCGAGGCGGGTATGACCAACGGCCAGCCGCTGGTAGTGCGGGCGGCCAAGAAGCCGATCAGCACGCTGCGGAAGTCGCTTGAGTCAATCAATCTCGACACGAAGGAGCCCGAGGCGGCAAGCTATGAGCGTAGCGACGTGTGCGCCGTGTCGGCCGCGAGCGTGATTGTGGAAAACGTCGTGGCGTTTGAAGTGGCCGCCGCCCTGGTCGACAAGTTCGGCGGCGACAGCCTGGAAGAGATGCAAGGACGGTACCGGCTGTTCCTGGAGATGGCCCGCGAGCGTTAGCGATGGGAGTCGGGAGTCGATCGCAAGCATGTGTCCCGGCGCCGTGCTCACGCTCGTCGTGAGCGTGCTGGTGGGACGACAGGCGCGGTTGGCGAGCATGCTCACGCAAGCGTGAGCATGGCACTCAGCAAGTAGCGAGGCCAGGGGCGGCCAAGCAAGACAAGACGATTCTGCCCGAGCGAAACACGGATGTTCTCGCTGCACGAAAACACCAAGACGCGACTCTGCCGGCTGGCGTTTCTGGCGCTGTGCGTGGCACCGACCTGCGCCGTGCTGCTGTGGAGCACGTTCATCGGCAGCGGCTGGTATCGCCGGGCGCACGAACGGGCGATCGAATCGCGGCTGGGCTGGCAGGCCCGGCTGGAAAGCGTGAGCACGCCGCTGCCCGGCACGCTGCTGTACGAAGGCCTCGAGGTGTTCGACCATGACACGGGCCAGTTGTTCGCGCGGCTGCCCTTTCTGGAGATTCACACGAGCGGCGAGTCGACGGTCGTGCGATCTCCGTTTCCGGCCACGGTAAACGGCACGCGGCTGGATGCCTTTCTGCAACTGATGCAGACGCTGGCCCGGCGCTCGCGCGAAAGTTCGAGCGTGCGATTCGAGGCGGGCAATCTGACGCTGCACCTGCGCGACGGCGATCTGACCTTCACCGACATCTCCGGCGGCCTGGAGGGCGATCAGCGGCGCGCCCAGGCGACATTGCACTTTCGCCGCGCGATGGCCGGCGAACAGACGGCCGAGTTATGCCAGTTGAGCGTCACGCGGCATGCCGGCGCCACGTCGTCGGCCCACGAGATTCGCTTTTCGACCGGTCCGACGCCGCTGCCGGCCGTGCTGCTCGCGCCCATGTGGCCCGGCGTGGAACGGCTCGGCCAGGACTGCCACTTCACCGGCATGGTCAAGGCCACCGAGCAGGACGGAGGGTGGGAGACCAAACTCTCGGGGCGATTGGACGCCATCGATCTCGACTTGTTGATCAGCCGGCAGTTTCCCCACAAGTTGAGCGGGCTGGCCCAAGCGCGGTTGAAGCAGGCCACGTTCGTCGGCGGTCGGCTGGAAAACGCCACGGGCTCGATGAAGGCCGGCCCCGGTGTCGTCAGCCGGTCGCTGCTGCAGTCGGCCGAGATGCACCTCCACGTGCAGGCGGCGCCGCAGGCCCTGCACGGCCGCGGCAACCTGGTCGACTATCACCTGCTGTGCCTGGGCTTCGACGTCGGGCCGCAGGGAATGTCACTGCGGGGCGAAGTACCCAACGGGCGCGGAGCGATTCTGGTCGACCGCACCCACGTGATGGCGATCGAGCCGCCGGTGGTGAGCCAGCCGGTGGTGGCGCTGGTGCGGACGCTGGTGCCGCACAGCGACGTGCAGGTGCCGGCCACGCGCGAAACGGTGGGCCTGGCCAGCGCGCTGCCGGTGCCCACGCTGGTGCCCGCGCCCGGCGACGAGCGACCGCTGCCGCACGCGCGTCCGCTGACCGTGCGTGCCCGACCGACGACGACGGGGAATCCGCTGCGACGTTAAGGGAGCGGGGTTAGAAGCCCAGTGGCGCGCATGCTCACGCGAGCGTGAGCATAGTGCCCGCGCGCGAGAAATGACGAGCGGGATCTCGTCCGAGGATGCGTTACCCGGCGGCACGCGTGCTCCACCAGTTGCGCTTGGGGATCAAGGCCAGGCCGATGATCGCCAGATGGACGAGCACGACCGCGGCGAGCCAGAGCAGCACGCCTTCGGTGAAGCCGTAGGAGTGCAGGCCGACGCCGAGTTCGTTGGTGCCGAAGTAGCTCCAGGTGGTGACGATGTTCCCGCCGACGGCCAGTGCGGCCAGCCCGCGCTCCTTGATCATGGCGCCCCAGCGGGCGTGCAGGATCAGCGCGTTCCAGAGCACGATCATCAAGGCCCCGTTCTCTTTGGGGTCCCAGCCCCAGAAACGTCCCCAGGAATCGTCTGCCCAGAGTCCGCCGAGCACGGTGCCGACGAAGCTGAAGAACATGGCAAAGCAGACCATGCCGTAGACCATCCGCGAGATGTCCTTGCCCACGTTCGGCGTCAGGCTGGGGGTGAGCACGCCGCCGAGGATGTAGATCACGCCGAACAATCCGGCCAGGTACGTGGTGGCGTAGCCGAGCGTGATGCACACGACGTGCGTGGCCAACCAGAACTGGGTGTCGAGCACGGCCTGCATGACGCCGAGCGTGTCGCCGCCGTCGTCGAGCCCGAAGATGGCGATGGCCAACGTAACGAAACCGGCGACGGCTGCCACGACGTTGCCCACGCCGAGTCGATAGACCCGCTCGATTCCCAGGGCCGCCAGGACGCCGGCCCAACCGATGAACACCGCCGACGAATACAGGTTGGTCACCGGCGGCCGTCCGGAGATGTAGATCCGCGAGACGAGCCCCACGGTGTGGAACAGCACGGCCAGCACGGCCATGCAGAACGCCGCCCGGTTCAGCGACTTGCTCCAACCGAGCCACGAGAGGGCTGCCAACAGGAAGGCGCCCAGGTATAAGATCCAGGCCCAGAACAGCGGCGACAGCGCGTTGTAGAAGGCCTCGTAGCGGACCTTGCTTTCCTCGTAGTCGTCCGGCGGGTTGTCGGCGAGATAGTTCTGGTACTCGGCCAATTCCGTGTTGAAGGCTTCGACGTCGCCCTGGTCGTAAGCCACGATCAGCTTCGTCATGGCGATCATGGCCGGGTTAGGATCTTCGCCTTGCACGCGCTGCTTGAGGCCCGTGAACCAGCTCGAGGCGAAATTGCTCCACTCGTCCTGGCCCTTGCCGGGCGGAACTACCAGCGGCACCGACATCTCTTCGAGCGCCTGAAGCTGGCGCAGCGCCAATTGAATGTCCTCCTGGGCGTGATCTTGCCGCAACTGCGGCGGCTCGAACGACATCTCCAAGCGGCGGATCGTTTGCAGCTTCTTGGCCAGCTCCAGCAGCCGGCGCTGGTAGTTGGTCAGCTCCGAGGCCTCGAGCGCCGAAGCCTGCTCGACTTGTTTCTGCAGCTCGGGCAGCTTGTCGGCAAACTCGTCGATCGAATAGCGGAAGCCCTCGCGGCGCTCCAGGCCCAGCATGTCGAGCAGATCGAGATCGTAGATCTGGATCACCTTGTGCTCGCGGCCCACCTGCGGGCTGGCCACGGTGTCGAGAAACCATTTCACGGCCGATTGGCGATTGCCTGCCTCGTCCTTGAAGGTCTGCTTGCCCGAGAGAGACTTGAGCGTGCCGCGGGCCAGCGAGTCGATCGGCTTGACGCGGCCGTCGGACACCACGGGCAGGTTGCCGAACTCGTCGAGCTTCATCTTGTCGGCGGGAACGGGGCGCGGCCAGGCCATCGCCAGGACGCTGACGCCGACCAGCGCGACCAGGACCACCGGGACAATTGACGGTTCCGCCACGGGAATGCGGCGGCCGGTCTGGGGCTGCGGCGCCTGTTCCATTTCTTCGCGGCGGCGGACGAACCGCGTGAGCGTGATGGAAAACTGGGCGAACATGCCCGTGCCCACGATCATGCAGGCCACGTAGGGAATCATCCAGCCGAAGTTGGCCACGACCGACAGGACGGTGATCTCGCGCCCCCCCTGCCCCGGGTCATAGCTCTGTTGATAGAACGTCTCGCCGCCGTAGCGGAGCGGGTTGTTCATCCAGATGTGGATGTCGCGATCGACTTCGCGGCTGGGATCGACCAGGCGGATGTCGGAGGAGTAGTTCTTGGGCGTGTTGGTACCCAGGTACATGTCGGCCCGCACGTCGTCCAGCCGGATCGAGTAGGGCTTGTAGTCGCGCTTGAAGCGGAGGGCCAGATCGTAGGTCTTGTCGCCGACTTCGACGTCCTGCGGCGGCGCGGCCACGCCCACCAGGTACGTGCCGAGTGTGTCCTTGGTCCCCTTCTTGTAGAGCGTCACGTAGGCGGCCGTCAGGTCCACCTTGCCGCCGGTGTCGGTCCCGGTGCCGGCACGCTTGGGTTCGGCGACGACTTTCAGCCCGAAGCCCTTGGTGGCGAGGTTCTTGTCGCCTTCCTTGTGCCGCACCAGCTCGGAATTCTGCAGATACTCGTCGACCTCGACGTCGAACGGCAGGTCATCGTCGCGAATCGTGTCTTCGGCGGCGAGCATTTCCTGCGGCACGACAACCACGTCGTCGGTGTCGGGATCCGAAGAATCGACGATGGCCAGCTCGACCGTGCGAATGTCTTCGGCGAAGTTGACGGTCTGGCCCTCGCGAATGGTCATTTGCCCTTCGTCGTGCAGGGCCCAGACGACGATCTCGTTAGCCATGATGAGCATCACGCCGGCATGCAACAGCACGATGCCGGCCCGCTTGCGAAACACCAGCACGCTGCCGGCCAAGAGCACCAGGGCCACCAGTTCGCCCTTGATCACTTGCGAAAGGATCCGCATCACGGAGTCTTCGAAGGTGGTCTGCGCGCCCACCACGAACAGGTATCCCACCAGCGGGCCGAAGATGATCAAGAAGCCGATCAGCAGCCAGCGATCGGTGCCGCGGCCGGGTTCGAGCTTCCAGAGCATGTAGGCGGCCGCGCCCCACAGGGCCGCGAGCGTGAACTTCATGGCCGTCCAGGCCAGCGACCATTGCGTGCCCGCGGCGGCCTCGGCGGCCTTGCCCGAGCCGGTGGCCACGACCATCCACAGCAACACCGCGCCGACGACGATCACCGCCAGCCCTGCCCACAGCCGCGAGCCGCGAGCCTGAATCTTGAACCGCAGCGCGTGCGCGGCCAGCAGGTTGACCATCATGGCCGTGCCCAGGGCGAACCCACCGGGAAACGGAAACGAGCCGGGAACATTCCACTTCGTGCCGGTAAAGGCCTGGGGAAAGAACACCTGAAAATCGATCCAGGCCACCCAGGTGCGGAAGTACTGACTCACGACTTCCCACACGTCCATCTCCACCTGCGCCAGCGTGCCGGCCAGCACCAGGAAGGTGGCCAGAGCGAACAGCACGACCGTCAGCTTCAGCGAGGCCAGCGGCAAGAGCAACTGCAAGAGCGAACCGGAGGACAGGCTTTGCACGCGGTCGGCGGCCAGGCGTTCGTCGAGTTCGCGGGTGCTCGGGGCGTCAGTTGCCATCGGGTGCTCCAGAGAAGAAAGGCGGGCGTCCCATCGAGCCCGCCGACGCATGACCCACCAGGTTCACCAGGGTTGCGGTGGTGCCGTCCACCTCGACCGGCGTCGACTCGTCGGGCAACTGCGCGGCATCGATCGGCTCGAGCTGCAATTGCCCGCGCCACCGATTCACGTTTTGCAGCACGTAATTGTCGTTGTCGTCGCCGGAGTTGGGAAGCGCCGTGACGCTTACTTCCAGTGGCTTGCCGTTGCCGGGAATACGCAGCGTGGCAAAGCGGATGGCGCCGCCGGGCTCTTCCTGCCACCCCTCGGGCAAGGTCCAACTTGGCTTGCCGTCGCCAGCGAACTTGACCGACGCGAGCAGATTCCTGAACGCGTCTTCCTGCGCGGCCACGGCCTCCTTCGGCCCGCTGAGCTTGAAGAACCAACCCTGCGGGCTGGTGGGCACAACGACGCCCAGCATGCGGTCGGTCGGCTCGCCGGTCGGCGCGGCGGCGGGAATCTCGGGATGGCCCGGCGGCATTTCCGGTCGGCCCGACGCGCTGGCCACGGGCTCAAGCGGCGCGGGCTTGTCGACCTTGTAGCGGGTGATCTCTTCGCGCTGGCTGCAGCCGACCGCGGCGACCGCCAACAGCGTCACGCCGAGAAGCGTGCGAGCCAGGGGGTGAAATATTGGCAAGGAACGTTTGGACGATGACATCGGCAAATCGTCAGGTTCGCGAGGCAGGCCACGGGGATGGGCACGGCGTCGCGGGAAAAATCGAAATCGGGAAACGCTTGGGCTGAAAGCACTTGGGGGGGAGGGAATCGCGAATCCGCCGGGCCTCAGGCAGGAATCGAGGCGTGCTTGGGCTCGCAGTCGTGCCGCCAGCTCTCCACACATCTCATTATAGTCGGGACGGGCCGAAAAAGTACATCGGCGCGGCGCAAGTCGCACCGTCGCCGATGGTTCGAGTGCGCGCTTCTTGCAGAATGCAGCGCGCGATGCCTACCGATAGAAGCGGCCCGACGTGTCGGCCCAGCCCACGACCGGGGTCTCGGGGCCCAGCACGTAGATTTCCACCCGGCGGTTCAAGCCGCGCGTATCGGGCGAATCGTTGCTGGCCACCGGCTGATGCTGCCCGAACCCGGCCACGCCCATCCGCGATTCGGGAATGCCGCTGCTGCGCAGCCAATCGGCCACGGCCAGCGCCCGGCCCGCGCTTAGGTGCCAATTGCTCGGATAGCGCTCGCGCAGCTCGTAGCCCTTGATGCGCTGCGAGTCGGCGTGCCCGACGACCATCAGCTTCAGGTCGCGCGCATCGGGCCCCGAGAAGATGTCGGCAATTTCATCGAGCACCTGTTCGGCACCCGGCTTGAGCTGGGCATCGCCCGAGTCGAACAGCACGTCGCTATCCAGCTTGCTGATGCCCGTGCGGGGATCGTATTGCAGGCTCGGATAGCGCTCGGCCAGAGCGGCCAGGCGGCCGCTGAGCGAACCGGGCAAACCCGAGCCGGCCACGGCGCGCCCGCGCTGATCGAGCCGGGCCAGGTCTTCCTCGGCGCGGATCAACTGGTCCTCGACGCCGCGGGCGTGGATCTTGAGATTCTCGATTTCGGCCAGTTGCGCGCGCGTCTGTTCGGTGAGCGCGCGATTCTGCGATTGCAGCGTCTCGACCTTGGTCGAGGTGGCCTGGCAGCCGCAGGCCAAGAGCACGGCCGCGGCGACAGTTTTGAACCAACGGGTTTCGAGCATCGAGAGCGACTCCTTTCGCACCGACACGGAACCGGGGTCGCGCGCCTGACGGCCGCGCCCTTTACACTTTTTTCTTAGAACCAGCTCAGCACGACGTCCATCATGCTGCTGTTGACGCTGTACTCGCCGTTCCAGCTCCACATGTTGCGGAGCAGATCGAACATGAACATGCCGCAAAACGCGAGCAACACCGCGCACAGTCCCAGGCTCACAACGTTCCACGTCGAGAACGGGGCCTCGGGCGCCGTGGCCGCGGCGGCGGGCGCTCCGCTTGTGGCCGCACCGGCGGTCGGTGCGGGCTCCAACCCGGCCGATCCCATGTCGGGGGCCGCGCCGAAGCCTTCGCCGAGATCGTCTTCCATTAAGCCGCCTTCGTCCTCGAGCGTGGCGGCCGGAGCGTCGGCCTCCTCGAACTCGACGTCGTCATCCAGGGCGATGACTTGCGAGCCGCTGTCGGACTCTTCGGCACTGGCTTCTTCCAGCGGCGTAAGCAGAAAGTCGTCGTCGGACTGCTCATCGACGTCGAGCTCGGCTTCTACTTCCGGCTCCGATTCCGCCTCGAGGTCCAGCTCGATCTCGTCGGAATCGTCCGCATCGGCGGCAACCTCGGCTTCGCCGGCGTCGGCTTCATCTTCGGTGAGGATCATGTCGTCGTCGCCCAGGTCGAGCGAGTCGACGGCCGAGCCGCCCAACTCGGGCGGGGCCGTTTCGAGCGACAGGCCGCTGTCCGAGGGATCCATCAACGAGATGCCGCTGTCGCCGGTGCGCGACAAGTCGCCGTGCGAACTGCCGCCCAGCACCAGGTCGTCGTCCACGTCGCCGGTCAGGTCGATGGCCGAGCCGCCGTCGCCGGGGTCCTCGAGTTGGATTTCCTCGTCGTCTCCACTGCTGGCTTCGTCTTCGGGCGCCTCTTCCAGCGCCAGTTCGTCTTCGCTGGCCAGGCCCAATCCCGAACCCTCGGGCACGGGCTTGTCACTGCCCAGCACGCTTCCGCCCTCGGCCTTGGCGTCGGGCTTCTCGGCGTAGATCTTGGAAGAGATGCCGCTGTCGGCCGCGCTGGGCAGGTCGAGGTCGAGCGTGTCCAACTCGTCGAACAAGGGGCTCACGCCCGAGCCCGACTTGGTCTGCACGTCGGAACCGCCCAAGACGTCGGAGCCCTCGCTGGAATCGAGCGTCAGGGCCGAGTCGAGGTTCACGTCGCTGTCGCTCTTGGGTGCGGCGAGTTGAATGTCGCTCTCCGAGGCCGCGAGTTGAATATCGCTTTCGGAAGCCGCGGCCGCATCGGGGTTCTTTCTGCCGCCGATGATCGTGCTCGAAGTGCTCTCGTCCGATTGGCCCAACTCGACCTCGCTGAGCAGGATCGAATCGGGATCCTCGTCCACCTCGGCAAACTCGCCTTCCTCCTCGGCTGCCTCGCGGTCGGCGATCACGCGTTCAATTTCCTCCTGCTTGAACTTCCAGCTCGCGCCGTCGCGATAGCCGTGGACCTTCCCTCGCTCGCGCATTTCGCGCAGCGTGTCGGACGATACGCCCAGCATCTGGGCGGCTTCATCCAGGTCGATAAATTTCCGGGCCATCCCTCACTCTCCCCCGTGGTACGGACTGGATTGTCCGGTGCGGCGCGCCGGCTCATGCCCTCGACGGGCTGGTTGAGCCAGCGGCCGCGTTCTTGATCTGTCAACTCGTTCCGATTGGTGGGAACCTCATTGTTCGACCATCGCCCGCACATCCTGCGGCAGCGGGCTGGTGCCGTTATGTTCGATTAACTGCAAATCCCAGTGGATGTTACGTACCGACTTCAGCGTGACCGCCCCGGTGACCAGATCGATGTGGTAGACGCTCAGGACATGGGTTTGTGGATCGATCACGGTCACCTGCTGGCGTTTGTCACCCACGGGAGCTTCCAAGGCGATCAAACCGCCCGTTGACCCCACGGGGCCATGGGCAGCGCGCTGGGCGAACCCGACCGAGGGAACGAGCGAGGCCACGAAGGCCGCCGCCGCGAGACTTGCCAAAACGCCAGCACCGACAACCGCCGTTCTCATAAGTCACCTTTGCACTTAGGAGTCTGCGGAAATCGAGGCGAACCCTATCTATTGTAAAAGCCCCAATTTCCAATTCAACACACTTTCCACGACCATGGACCTCGGGCAGCTCGCCCTAGCCCCCTGGTTTGTAAGCAATTGCGCGGGGTTTGCGGGATCCAGGCCCGCCGGCCATCGCGAAGGGGTCAGGCCGAACCTTTTGGCCTACCCCACGGGTATTTATTCCAAGGCGCGCGACGGCGCGGCAACGTTCGAAGGGAGTCCGCAGACGGGATTTCGAGGGCGGGAGTGTAGTGGCCGCCGCGGCAGCCGGCAAGTGCAACTCGACTGCCTCCCGGGCGGGCTAGCACCTACAATGGCCGTGAATTGCCGTTTTCTCTCCGCCGCTCTAGGTTTTCGACATGTCCGAGATGGCCGATTCGCGGGTCGCCCTGCTGTTCAGCGGCGGGATGGATAGCGCTGTGCTGCTAGGAGAACTGCTGGCTGCCGGACGGCGCGTGCAACCCCTGTTTGTCGACTGCCAGTGGCACTGGCAGGCCGCCGAGTTAACCTGGGCCCGGCGGTATTTACGTGCCGTGAGCCGGCCGGGCCTGGACGAGCTGGTCGTGCTGCAGATGCCGCTGCGCGACCTGTACGCCGACCACTGGAGCATCACCGGCGAGGGGGTCCCCGGAGCCGACGCTCCCGACCAGCAAGTCTACCTGCCCGGGCACAACCCCTTGCTGTTGATCAAGGCCCAGATCTGGTGCCGCATGCACGGCGTGGGCAGCCTGGCCCTGGGAGCGCTGGCCAGCAACCCGTTTGCCGACGCGACCGAGGAGTTTTTCCGGTACTTCGAAAAAGCGATGGATCAGGCCGTGTCGGGGCACGTGCGGCTGGTGCGGCCGCTCGAGCACCTGCAGAAGTCCGAAGTGATGCGGCGGGGACAGTCCTTGCCGCTATCGCTGACGTTCTCTTGCCTGGCGCCGGTGGGCGAGGAACACTGCGGAGCTTGCAACAAGTGCGCCGAGCGCCGGCGGGCGTTTACCTCCGCCGGCGTCGACGATCCGACCGACTATGCCAGCGATGCTGCGCCGAGTGTTACCTAGACAAAGGGGGCTTCTCACCCATGTTTCGAGTCACGCGTCAGATCGACTTCTGCTACGGCCACCGCCTGTTGAATTACGACGGCAAGTGCAAGTTCTTGCACGGCCACAACGGCCGGGCCGTGATCACGGTGGAAGCCGCCGAGCTCGACAGGCGCGGGATGGTCGTCGATTTCTCGGACATCAAGCGCCTGGTGAGCAACTGGATCGACGAGAATCTCGATCACCGCATGATCCTGCACCGCGAGGATCCGGCGGTCGAAGTGCTGACGAAGCTGGGCGAGCCGCTGTACCTGGTCGACGTCAATCCGACCGCCGAGAACATCGCCCGGCTGATCCACGAGCACGCCAAGGCGCAGGGCGTGCCGATCGTGGAGACGGTGCTGTGGGAAACGCCGCGCTGCTTCGCGACGTATCGGGATTAAACAAGAACAGTCCGGGAGGTCCGTTGTGGACCTGCTCCGGACTGTCAGTCCCCCCTGGGAAAATCGCGGCGCCGGACGTCTCTTGCGACGGGTTCGCTTCGCCCGGCGGCCATGTTCTTGCGGCGGCAAGTGTACCCTGATTTATCGGCCGCCCCCGGCCGGTACTTTGGGGAAATCTTGCGCGTTGTGCCGGTCAGCGAACCGTTGAGCCCGGAGCCACCGGCGACGGCGCGTTTTCTCGTCGTGGCGTTGTCTCCTTTGAAGGATACGCGCCCTGCCCCAATTGATACTCGCCGCGGCTTTCTGCGGCATCGTCCGAGCGCCGCGACGCGCCGTCGCCGGTGGCTTCGGGCTAAACAGGGCGGCGAAACCGAGATGCTGGCACAAACGGGCGCGGCGGCGATGGCCGACTTTGGGTTCATAAAGTGTAGCGATTAGTCCGATTTTAAGGACATCGCCATTACGCGCCCTGCTGCGCGCCAACTGCCAGCACCATGCAAGGAGTCCTGAGGTGAATCAAGCCAACCGCATCGCCCGCGCCATCGTCTGGTCGCCCGTCGTGTGGGGGTCGCTGGCCACGGCCATCTTCTACGCGCCGATTCACTTTGGCTACTGGTCGAATCCTTTCGTGGTGCGGTACTTCGCGAGTCACTGGGCCGAGTACGTCACCACGACCATGTTCTTCATTGGCGCGGCGGCCTTGCTGCTCAAGACGCTCGACCTGGCCAGGCAGTTTCGCATTCTGTCGGCCCCGCTGCTGGATGCCATTCCGCAGGGCGGGCAAAACGTGTCGCACTGCGAAACGCTGCTGGCGCGATTGTCGCACCAGCCCGACGAATGGCAGGAAAGCTACCTGGTGCGGCGGCTGCGCGAGGCGCTGGAATTCGTCTATCGCAAAAACTCGGCCGCCGGGCTGGACGACGAAATTCGCTACCTGGCCGATCTCGACGCCTCGCGCATGCAGTCGTCGTACGCCCTGGTGTGGTTCGTCATTTGGGCCGTACCGATCATGGGCTTCTTGGGCACGATCATCGGTATCACCGGCGCGGTGAGCAACTTGAGCCCCAAGGAACTCGAAGACTCGCTCTCGGGCGTTACCTCGGGGCTGGGCGTGGCGTTCGATACGACGGCCTTGTCGTTGTCGCTGTCGATCGTGCTGATGTTTGCCAAGTATTTCGTCGAGCGGTTCGAGTCGCGGCTGTTGTCCAAGGTCGACGATCGCACCAGCGCCGAGTTGGTCGGACGGTTCGAAGATATCGCTACGTCGAACGACCCGCAGGTGGCCACGGTGCGGCGGATCGCCGAAACCGTGCTCGGCTCGCTCGACCAACTCGTGGTGCGGCAGACCGAGCTGTGGCAACAGAGCCTGCGCGCGGCGCAAGAGCAGTGGGCCGAGCAGACGGCGGCCACGGAGCACACAATCGAGGAGGCGCTGACCGCGGCGCTCTCGTCGAGCCTGCGCGAGCATGCCGCTGCGCTGGCCGAGGCCGAACAAACGCAACTGACCGCCAACCGCAAGCAATGGGAAGGCGTGCAGCAGGCGCTGTTGCAAAACGCCGAATCCGTCACGTTGCAGCAGCGCGAGCTCGCCAAACAGGGCGAGTTGCTGCTGCAAGTGGTGGGAGCCACCGAGCAGGTGGCCCGGCTCGAGACCGAATTGAATCGCAACCTGACCGCCCTGGCCGGCGCCAAACACTTCGAGGAAACGGTGATCTCGCTGTCGGCCGCCATCGGATTGCTCAGCGCGCGGCTCGGACAATCGGGCGACGTACCGCGCGTCGATCTCCAGGGAAACCCGCGTAAAGGCCAGGCTGCATGAGCAGGCGCGGAAGTGCCAAGCCGCTGGGCATCCAGATGTTCCCGTTCCTGGCGGTCCTGATTTGCACGATGGGGGCGCTGGTCGTGCTGCTGCACGCCTTTGCCCGCCATGGGCAGGAGCAGGCCCGCAAAGTCGCCGAGGCCAAGGCGCGCGCCAGCAGCGCGGACGACGAACTCGAGCTTGAAGAACTCGAGTGGCGCATCGGGCATCTGCGCGTCGCTCGTTCCAAGACCGAGGAACAACTGGCCGACGAGCGATTGAAGCTCGCGCACATCGAAGATCACCAGCGGCGGCTGGAAAAGAAGCTCGAGCAAATGGAACGGGCCGTGGCCGAGCTGGACAAAAAAGGCGACACGGAAGCCGAGAAAGAGCGGCTGCTCGCCGAGCTGGAAGACACCGAGCGCCAGCTCGAAGCGGCGCGCGATGCGCTGGCAGACGCCCAGCAGCAGGGCAAGCACAAGAGCGTCAACTATTCGATCGTGCCCTACCAGGCGCAGAGCACGACCCGGCGGCGCCCGATCTACATCGAGTGCCGCTCCGACGCGCTGATCCTGCAGCCCGAGGGCGTCAAGGTGCCGCTGGGCGACTTTCTCGGGGCTCTGGGCCCGGGCAATCCGCTGGCCGCGGCGGTGCGGGCGCAGCGTGAGTACCTGGCCCGACGTGCGCGCGGCGTCGCGTTGGCCGAGGAGCCGTATCCGCTGCTGTTGGTGCGTCCCGACGGCATCGTCGCCTTCTATGCGGCCCGAGTGGCCCTGGAATCGTGGGGGAGCGAGTTCGGCTACGAGTTGATCGACGACGATTGGGATCTGGAGTTTCCCGAACCCGATCCCCACCTGGCCGAACTGTCCGAGCGCGTCGTGGAGGAGACCACCCGGCGCTACCGCAAGTACACGATGGCCACGCGCGGCGCCCGGCGGCGCTCGCAGTCCGTCTATCGGGCCAGCAAGTCGGGCGGCTTCGAGCTGGCGCCGGGCTCCGGCAGCCCGGGCGACGATTGGGGGAGTGGAGGCGACGATTACGGCGATCGGTACCGACGCGGTAGCGGTCCGGCCGAATACGGAGACGGCGGCTATGCGGACGAAGCAGGCGACGGCGACGGCTTCGGCCGAGAGCCCGGCGGCCAGGGGCTTGCCGAGGGTGGCGAAGGAACTGGATTGGGACCGGACCGGGGCGGCGACGGCTTTCGGCAAGACTCGCGCGCCGGCGGCTTCAGCGATCAAGGCAGCGATCCCGCCGGCCGCGGCCTTGCCGATTCCGATGAGCGAGGCGCCGGTGCGGGCGGCGAACTGCGCGATCCTTACGCCGAGCTCGGGGGGACGTCGCCCGAGCCTGCGACCGGCAGCGGATTCGGCCGCAGCGGCAGCACGCCGGGCACCTTCGGACGTGACGACGCGCCCTCGGGTCGGTATCCCCATGGCTCGGCCCAGCCACCGGCCGACCGCCTGGCCAGCGGCGGGGGCGGCGACGGGCCCGGCGACGTGGCCAGCAAGGACGGTTTGCCTGGCAATCCGAACTCGCCATCCGACGGCGCACGCGGCGCGCCCAGCGCCGACGGCTCGCGCTACGGCCGCGGAACCTCGCAGCAGCACGCGATCACGAATCCCGGCGACGAGCCGAACTCGGGCAGCGGCGGCAACGTCGCGCAGGACGATCCACCGATCGACCTGCCCACGGTGGGCGGCAGCTACGGCGGCAGTTCCGCGCAAACGGCCGCAAGCCCCAGCACGCACGGGCACTCGGCCAGCCAGGCCTCGCCTTCCTCACCATCGAACAGTGCCTGCGATTGCCCCGAGGGCTCGCGGCGGCCTCCGGTGGCCGAGCACGATCCGAACCTGAGACCGCAACACGGCAACTCGACCATGCCCCAGCAGAGCGACTCCCAATTGCGGGCCGACGTCAGCTTTCCCACGCACAAGCAGCTCAACCGGCCCCGCGATTGGGCTCTACCCCAGTCGGCCGACAATTCGGTGGCGGCGTCGCGCCCCATTCTCGTGCTGTGTTATCCGGACCGCCTCGTGGTGGTACCCGATTCGCGCACGCAGCGCCAGCGCGAGATTCCGCTGGAGGGCGACGCCCGCGAAATGATCGACGAACTGGTGGCGGCCGTGTGGGACCACACACAGAGTTGGGGGCGGGCCGGGCGCGGCGTGTACTGGAAGCCGACGCTGGTCCTGGAAGTCAAACCCGGCGGGGCACAGCGCTATTCCGAAATCGAGGCCCTGCTCCAGGGGAGCGGACTCGACGTCAAACAGCGCAACGCGCCGGCGACCGCCGGCAAGCCGACTACGGCCCCGTCGACGCGATGAGAACGAAAGCACGATGGCACGACACAAGGTAGCTGAACCCGAAGCGGCCGGGAACGATTCGTTCCTGGATATCACGACGAACATCGTCGGGATTCTGATCATCCTGGTGATGGTCGTCGGCGAGCGCGCCAAGACCGCCGTGGTCGAGGTGCCTCCGGCGGAGCCCAACCCGCGGCTTCTCTCCGCCTGTGCGGAAGCTTCGAAGCTGGATCAGCACGTGCGCGAAATCGCCGCGCAGATGGAATCGGTCAAGCGCGAGGCGCAGCTTCGCAAGATCGAGCGGGACCACCTGAGTACGCTAATGGCGGCCGTGGAAAAGGAATTCGAGCGCCGCCGCAAGGACCGCAAGGAGCAGACTCAAGAACAGTTCGACGCGGAGTTGAAACTTGCCATGGCGCGGGACGAGCTGGCCAAGTTGGAGTCGGCCACCCAACAGGCCGAAGCGGACGCCGCGCCCGAGACCGTCACGATCCAGAATCGTCCCACGCCCATCGGCCAGAACGTCGACGGCGACCAGGCATGCTTCCGCCTGGCCCACGGCCGCATCGCCTACGTGCCGCATCGCGTGCTGATGGACCAACTGCCCGACGCGCTGCGCTCGGCGGCCAACCGCATGCAGTCCGAGTCGCACCTGGTCGACACGCTGGGACCGGTCGAGGGCTTTCGGCTGCAATACATGATCACGCGCCGCAACGTCGGCAACGGCGCCGTGATTCAACTTGCCGCCATCAAGCTGCTGCCGGTCTCGAGTTTTCTCGGAGAACCGATGGACGAGGCGCTAGGGGCAAACTCCGAATTTCGGCGGACGCTGCAAATCATCTCGCCGGACATCTACACGATCACGATCTTCACCTACCCGGACAGTTTTCCGGAGTTCCGCAAGCTCAAAGACGAACTCTACCGGCTCGGCTATCGGGTCGCCGCCTTTCCCCTTCCGGCAGGCTCGCCGATCGCCGTCGGCCCTAACGGTTTCGCCTCGTCAGCGCAGTAGTCGCGAGCGTGCTCCTCGTACCAGCCCGAAGCGCAAGCGAGGGTCCTCGTCCCAGCCCGAATCGCAAGCGAGGGTTGCGCGACTCCAACCGAAACGAAAAACCCTCGCTCGCGCTTCGGGCTGGTGTGTTGCTTCGGGCCGTGTGCGGTGGTTCGCGACTACGCTTCGGTGACCGCGACGATGCCGCCTTCGATGGCTTGGCAGATGCGGTCGAGCTCGTCGAGGCTGACCGACAAGGGCGGCATCACGACCAGCACGTTGCCCAGGGGACGCACCAGCACGCCTTGCGTGCGGGCCCACTCGCAGACGCGATGCCCGTGCTTCTCGTGCCAGGGAAAGGGCTCGCGGGTTTGCTTGTCGGCGACCAACTCGATGCCGGCGATCATGCCGCACTGACGCGCGTCGCCCACGTGGGGGTGCTCGGCGATGCGGGCCAGGTGCTGCTCGAGCCGGGCGATCTTGGGCACCAGGTTCGCGAGCGTCCGCTCTTCGTCGAATACCTCAAGCGTGGCCAGGCCGACGGCGCAGCCCAGCGGATTGCCACCGTAGGTGTGCCCGTGGAAGAAAGTCTTCGAGTCGGCGTACGAGCCGAGAAAGGCCTGCCAGATTTCGTCGGTGGTGAGCGTGGCGGCCACGGGCATGTAGCCGCCGCTTAAGCCCTTGGCCAGGCAGAGAAAGTCGGGCGCGACGTCTTCGTGCTCGCAGGCGAACATCTTGCCGGTGCGTCCGAAACCGACGGCCACTTCGTCGGCGATCAGCAGCACGTCGTAGCGGCGGGTCAACTCGCGCAATCCCCGCACGTAGCCCACCGGGTGCATCCGCATGCCGGCGGCGGCCTGCACCAGCGGCTCGACGACGAGCGCGGCGATGCGCTGGTGCTGCTCGGCCAACAGCTTCTCGAGCGCTCGCAGATAGTGCTGGGTAGCGTTCTCGCGCGTCACTCCCTCGGGCAGGCGATAAAAATCGGGGGCGGGAGTGCGCAACACTTCGAACAGCAGCGGCTGAAACATGGCGTGAAAGCGCTCCACGCCGCCGACGCTGACGCTGCCCAGCGTGTCGCCGTGGTAGGCGTCGCCCAGGGCCACGTACACCGTCTTGTCGGGCCGCGGATCCTGGCGCTGCCGCCAGTACTGAAGGGCCATCTTGAGGGCCACTTCGACGGCCGTGGCTCCGTCGTCGGAAAAGAACACGTGCCCCAGCCCCTCGGGCGCCAATTCGGTGAGCCGTTTGGCAAGCTTGATCGTGGTGGGGTTCGAGGTGCCCAGCGACGTGACGTGGGCCACGCGGTCGAGTTGCTCGCGAATGGCCGCATCGAGCCGCGGATGGCGATGGCCGTGCACGTTGCACCACACGCTGGCCACGCCGTCGAGATACTCGTTGCCGTCGATGTCCACCAGCGTCGTGCCCTGAGCCCGCTCGATGATCAGCGGCTCGTACTCGGCCATCTGGGTGAAGGCGTGCCAGACGATCTCGCGGTCCCAGCGCTCGAGCTGGTCGCGCGTGGGTTCGGCGCCTGCCGGCGGTTTCAGCATGATAGGGTCCGCCTCGCGGCTCACCACGACACGACGACCGGCGTGCCCACGGTGATGCCTAACATGATCTCGGCGCTATCGCCGACGATGGCCAACTCGAGCTTGCCGCTGGAACCGACCAGGGCGATCAGGGTCATCTCGGGCTGGTCGGAATAGGTCTTGAAAATGCCGTGGGTCTCGTGATCGTCGCAAAGAATCGAGACTTCTTCCCCGCGCGGTGTGTCGGCCAGGGCGTCGGACGTGATATCGGTGATGAGGTTGCCGAACGAATCGATCGACTGCACCGTTCCTTCGATCTTGTTCGCCGCCACGCGTGCCTCCGTCCAGTCGAGCCGCTCGAGGTTCTGTTGCACCGGTCCCAGCCGCGATGGATCGAGGCCCAGGCTGAGCCGCGCCGCGACCGGGGCCATGATATCGCGCCCGTGAAACGTCGCCGACACGGTTGGCAGCCAATACTGCGGCTCGGCGACGGTAATGATTGTAGAGGGCGGGGTCTCAAGCGCCAAACGGCTCAACAGGCCGTTATCCGGAGCGACAAAATGGTGTTCTCCCAGGTGAGCGTAGATGATTTTTCGCTCGCTGCCCACCCCGGGATCGACGACCACGACGTGGATCGTATCGTTGGGAAACCACCGCACATGATCGGCTAACACGAGTGCCCCCTGCCGCACGTCCTGATGCGGCACGTCGTGCGTGATGTCGACCAACGTCACGTCGGGATTGATCGAGAGAATGACGCCCTTCATGGCCGCCACGTACGGGCTGCCGGTGCCAAAGTCGGTGGTGAGCGTGATGATGCGCGGCATGTGCGGGTGCCGAAAGGGGACTACGGTGCTTGTTTCGGGGGCTGGGTGCCATGCTCACGCTCGCGTGAGCATGCGATGTTTGCGTTCGGCCGTCGCGACCATGCTCACGCACGCGTTCGAAAATGACTATGCCAAGAACTGCGGCAGGTCCAAGACCCACTTCTCGAAACTAGGTGAATACTCCTCGAATCGCCCACGCTCGGCATAGTAATAGTAGACCGGTGAGTCGGGACACTGTAGAGACGAAACACAAAAATAGTCTCCGTTGCCGATCGAATAGAATGGGACCATTTCCGCTGACCAGGTCGGGTTCTCTTTGATTTCAAGATCGTACGCAAGTTCAACCGTGTCGTTTCCGTTATTCGGTCCCGCCCCTACGTTCAGGATGTCACCGGGGAACGCATACTCTGCCATCAAATCGATAAAGTCCCGCATTTCCGATGGAAACCGACAAGAGAATCGGTTTTCGAAAGACTGCCATTCCAGATCGGTAGGTGGCTGGAAGCCAGGTATTTCGGGAGAAAGACATGTAACCAAGACGGATCGTATTTCGTCCTTTGTCATATCACGGTCGCCTCGAGATCGCACAACCGGGACGGCGTGCCATGCAGCCGCAATGGGCACGCGATGCGGTTCGTGGAGTTTGACCAAACGGGCATGCTCACGCGGGGCGTGAGCATGGCATCTATGAACGCTGGGTTGTCAAGTCGGTTGGTTTGTCGTGG
>ERZ869936.438-NODE-438-length-40065-cov-18.999775_pt1 | contig 40065 bp, 40 predicted proteins | sample MGYA00520876_ERZ869936 | MGnify/ENA primary metagenome ERZ869936 (study PRJEB32218, sample SAMN09650985) | biofilter metagenome | isolation source: enrty point of leading RO module | place: Saudi Arabia: Thuwal, RO plant located on Red Sea | collected 2016-02-17 ... | reverse complement strand
TCGTAGACGTAGCTCAGAGTCGCCCCCTTGTAGGTTGCTTCGACCTCCCAGCAGCCTGCCTCAGGAGGATCGATCCCCGCGATCATGAACCAGCCTTCGCTGGTCGTGTATGCGTTGGTGGCCATGCCGCCGTTGTCGATCTCCACAGGCTTCTTCAGGTCGAGGCGGGTCCAGGTCACCGACACGTCGGGCTGTTCTTCGACAATCCCTCCGGGGAAGTTGATGCTCCACCAGACGCTCTTTCGCCCTCCATGGTCACCGTCGATGGCGAGGGCCGTCCAGAGCTCCGGGGATCCATACCAGACCATGCCCTCACTCGGGCTAGGCGAGGACTCGAGGTCCGGGAAGCTCTTCGAGTAGGTGACGTTCTTCGGCTCCGGCGCCACCATTCCCGGTTGGGACGGGATGGTGACCGGGCATTTGAAGTCCGTCTTCTCGTCGCCCGCCGCCGACTTTCCTCCGGAGTCGGGCTTCGTGGACGACGTCGTGGTCGTTTCCTCTGTCTTCGTCTGTGCAGCCAGGTCTCCGGCAGACTCCGAATCCGGGAGGCCACACGAGGCTGCTACCAGCGCCAACGCGGATAGCGTCATGACGATTCTCGTTCGAGCATTCATGTGACTGCTACACCTTCTCTCTGAACATGTCACCTCTCACTCCTCCTACACCGCAGGTCCGACCACGGTTCCGATTTCTTGGAACCGCTAGCCCCTGCGCGGTGTATGAAGTGGTGAAAGATTGAGTCCGTGGAGGGCCGTCCACTGGATGAGCGAGAGCTGATTGCGAGAGCAAGGAATGCTGACACCCAAGCCTTCGGAGAGCTGGTGCGCATGCATCAGGGAATCGCGTTGCGTGTCGCCTATTTGGTGGTGCGGAACGAGTCGGAGGCCGAAGACGTGACCCAGGACGGGTTCGTCAAGGCGTATCGATCGCTGGGCAGATTCCACGAAGGGTCCCCATTCCGGCCCTGGTTGCTCAAGATCATCCGCAACGAGGCTCTCAACCGTGTCAGGGGCAATAGACGGCGGCAGGGGCTTGCCGTCAGGGCGTCCAATGATCCGGTCTCAGGCGGTGCGGCCCCATCTCCTGAGACCGAGGTCATCTCGGATGACCAGTCCAGACGGCTGCTGACGCTCGTCGAAGCCCTTCCCGAGCGATACCGCAGCGTTGTGTTGCACCGATATCTCCTCGACCTGTCGGAGCAGGAGACGGCCGAGGTCCTCGGTGTGCCTGTTGGCACAGTGAAGTCGCGCAGCCATCGTGCACTCGAACGGCTGCGAAGGAGTCTCGACGCGGAGGAGAAGACGACCTGATGGGCGGAGAACGCAGGCTCGAAGCGGAGCTGGCTGCGATGGCCGCGGTGGTCGATTGGCCCGACCCATCTCCTGGCTTTCCGGAGAAAGTGGCCGCTCGCATCGGCTCGGAGGCGGCCGCCCCGGTGAGGGTGCGGTGGCGCAGACCCGCGATCGCCTTTGCCGGGCTTCTCGTTGTGACGATGCTCCTGATGTTCTCTCCTGCTGCCCGGCAGGCAGTCGCCGATGTACTCGGGGCAGCGGGAATACGGGTGGGATTCCTCGAGCAGGCGCCAACCGCCGGAGCGGAGCTGGATCTCGGCGAGCAGGTTGCGTTGGCCGAGATCGAGGGCGTCATCGACTTCGAGGTCCGGGTTCCCGGCGGTGACCTAGGAACGCCCGACGAGGTGTTCGTCGGGAGCGGCGACCAGGTCAGCATGGTCTGGAACGACAGCCCAACGTTGCCTGCGGCAGGAGACACCGGCATCGGCGTCCTCTTCACCCAGTCTCCGTCGACGGGTGAGCTCGATCTCGGCGTGAAGGGCATCGGCGAGGGGACCAACGTGGTCGGCGTCATCGTGGAGGGCGTACCCGGTCTATGGGTTGAAGGCGCAGCCCACACACTCACTCTCTATGACGCTGACGGAGCTCCAATCGAAGAGACCACTCGTCTTGCGGCCAACGTGCTGCTTTGGGAGGCGAGTGGGGTCTATCACCGATTGGAGACCACAGGCGGTCTCCAAAGCGCTTTGGATGTCGTCGATCAGCTGCAACCGCTGCGGTAACACTCGAAGTGAGGTAACCGGGGGATCGAAAATCCGAACCTTCGGGTCCGAGGAATGGGACGCCTAGGCGAGGAAGGTAACGACCAGCGAGAAGATGGCGGTCAGCGCTGTCATCGACCACAGCGTCATTCGGGCATATTGCTTCTGCTGGTCAACGATGACGTCATAGATCTGGTCGAAGCGATTGTTGAATTTTTCCTCAAGACGGTCGAACCGTTGCTCTAGCCGATCGAACCGAGTTTCCAGCCGGTCGATATCGCTCTTCGTGGCGACTTCGTCGCTCTTGTCTCGTGGTAGATGGGCCATCAAAGTGTCGGCGTTTTGGGAGCCGAGTATCTCCTCGAGTTGAGAATACAAGGCGTGCCGGGCTGCGTCGTTGCTGGCCATTCCTCCAGCATGCCGCCTGGGAACCAATCGCTCAATACCTCCGCGTAAGTGGGTCCCCGGGGAATCGAACCCCGAACCTTCGGGTTAAAAGCCCGCTGCTCTGCCAATTGAGCTAGGGACCCAGGTGGATGCTGCGGCTGCGGCGCGGCTCAGGTTACCGAATGCCATAACCTGTTCACACTGTGATCCGCTTCGGTATTTCGAAGATGCCGCCGGAAGATCCGGCGAAACACCCCGACTTCCTCGATGCGCTCGTCGAGCGGGGCCACACCGCCCTCGAGCTCCCCTTCGTCAAGGGCTTCCCCTGGAAAGAGAAGCAGTGCGCCGCTTTCGGGGAGTTGGCCGCCGAACGCAATGTTCAACTGTCGTTACACGCTCCGTATTTCGCCGTCCTCACGGTGATCGAAGACGACCGGGGCAAGCAGGCGGTCTCGGCCATGGAGCACTCGATGAAACTGGGGAGGGAGCTGGGCGCCCCGGTCATCGTTGCGCATCTCGGCAGCACGCATGACGAAGACCCCGAGATCCTCACCCAGCGCGCCGAGAAGCGGCTCGGGTCGATCAGCGCCAAGGTCGAGGGCCTCGGTGTCGGGCTTGGCCTGGAGACCGCCGGCAACCAGAGCTCGTTCGGAACCCTGGGCGACATCGCCCACCTCGCCTCCCGGTTCTCCTTCGTCCGGCCGGTGGTGGATTGGGCCCACGTCCATGCGATGACGGGGGGAGGGCTCACATCCGTCGACGCATTCGAGTCGGTCTTCGGTTTCCTCAAGGAGTCGTTCCCGGGCTGGATGATCCAGCCGCTCCACACCCAATTCACGGATAACGAGTTCGGAGCACGGGGCGAGATCCGCCACGTCCCCTATGGCGAGGGGTCTCTGCGGGTCACCCCGCTCCTCGAAGCCGCTGAGAAGGCCGGAATCGCGTTGACGATCATCTCAGAAGCCCGGGAAGACTCGAGCCACGAGGGAATATGGGAGGAGATCGAGGGGTACCTTGGTTCCATGCCCGAACCAAAAGGCCGGCCCGTCGCCACGACCACCGACATCGACTTCCCCTCGCCGATCAGGGCGGACAAAGACGGCAAGCACTTCCATCCAATCGGGCTCGACCGGCCACTCCGCCTGAGCAACCTGGACAAGGTCTTCTTCCCCGACTCCGGATACACCAAAGGCGACCTGATCCAGTACTACGCCTCGGTCGCTCCGGTCATCCTCCCTCATCTCGCCGACCGACCGCTGTCGATGAACCGTTTCCCCGACGGCATTGACGGTGGATCCTTCTACGAGAAGCGAGCTCCGGGTCATCAGCCAGATTGGATGCGAACCGTTCCGGTCGTCTCCGACAGCCAGGGCGGGGTCATCGACTTCCTCGTCGCCGACAATCTCGAGGCCATGATGTGGTTTGCCAACATGGGGTGCATCGAGGTCCACCCTTTCCACTCCCGGGACGGGAACCTCGACAATCCCGACTACGCGATCTTCGACTTCGACCCCGCAGACGGGTCCGAGTGGGAGCAGGTGATCGCCGGAGGGATGCTCCTCAAGGTGGCTCTGGAGCAACTCGGGCTCAAGGGCTACCCGAAGCTGTCAGGCTCGAAGGGCCTCCACGTCTATGTGCCGCTCGAGCCGGTCCACAGCTACGAGCGGGTGCGTCGTTTCGTCGGCGAGGTCGGCTCCTACCTCGCCTCGGCCAACCCTGACGACCTGACGATGGAATGGGACAAGCCAAAGCGGAAGGGGAAGGTCTTTGTCGACCACAACCGCAATGCGTCGGGTCAGACCGTGGCCTCGGCGTATTCGGTCAGACCCCGACCGGGCGCTCCGGTCTCGGTTCCACTCCTCTGGGACGAGGTCCCTGAGATCAAGAACGGCGAGATCACGATCGCCAACCTTTGGCCCCGCATCCAGAAGCATGGCGACCTTTTCTCCCCGGTTTTCGAGGGGGGGCAGACCCTGGATAAGGCCGAAGAGGCCCTGGAGATCAAGAGCTGAAGATCAGGTGCTGATCGATGTCGGCTCCGGGTCGGAGGCCCTCTCTGACAGCTGCTTCCAGGCAAGGACGATCACACCGAGGAGGATCACGCCGATGGACACCCAGCCGTTCCGGCTGAGGCCTATGAACCGGAAGGTGGTGTCGGTTCGGATCAGCTCCATGAGGAATCGGATCAGCCCGTAGCCGACGAAGTAGATGCCGATCAGACGGCCCCGCATCTGCGGGTAGCGCCTCCCGACCCAGGCGATGAAGAAGGCAAGCGCCACATTCCAGATCGACTCGTACAGGAAGGTCGGGTGGAAGGTCTCGGCATCGGGATATGCCTCCGGTCGAAACTGTGGGTCGATCTCGAGGCCCCAGGGGAGGTCGGTCGGCGTCCCGAACAACTCCTGGTTGAAGTAGTTCCCCCATCGGCCCAGAGCCTGGGCCAGGGGCACACCGACCGCCATCCCATCGAGAAGGTCGACGAAGTTGGCATTCCATTTCCGGCTGTAGACGTACCCGGCGATGGCCCCGGCAGTGAGGCCACCGTAGAGAGCCAGGCCACCCTCCCAGATGGCGATGACCTTCCACCACTCCCCTTCGAATCGGGAGAGATGGGTCGACACGTAGGCGAGCCTGGCCCCGAGGAAGCCGAATATGAGCACGCGGGCCAGGATCTTGGAGAGGATCTCGCCGTTGCCCCCACGTGCCAGGAAGGTCCGCTCGGTCACCTGCCAGGCGATGGCGACGCCGATCGCGATGAGGATTCCGTAGAACGTGACGCGGAGCGGGCCGATGTGGAAGTCGTTGAACGGCGGCGACGGGATCGAGGCGAGAATCGGGAGCACGGCTAGAAAATGCTAACCCGAACCGGGGATTGAATATTTCTGGGTCTTCCGACCCGGGGACTAGTCACCGATCTCCTCCCGCCCAGGCCAGGGGACTAGTCACTGGATTGCCGAAACCCTGTCTGGATGACTAGTCACCGCTGGATTTCCGGCGTTGATCATTCAGCGCCGAATCGGCTCTCCCGATCTCCGCGACATGACCCTCACAACACTACGTATGCGGACCAGGGCGATCTTCGTCCTGCTGGCGACGCTCCTCATCGTCAACGTCGCCGCGCTCGAGGCCCTTGCCGTGCAAGCCCCTCGCCCCGGCTCTTCGCTATTCATCCAGACATCGGGCCCCAATGCAGGCCTCAACATCGGCGACTACTACTCCTCACCTGCAGGCGGCGACACCGACCATCTCTTCGTGATTCGTGTTCCCTCCGATTGGCCTGCCGGCACACCGGTCACGGTGGCGCTCTACGACCCCGAGCTCGCCGGCCCCAACCCCGTGTCACCCACGGCAGCCGACGAGGTCAGGAATGGTGCCGACACCGCCTCTTTCCGACTGGAGTCGCCGACGGGCGGGTTGGTGGCATCGGCCACCTACAGCGCGCCCACGACAAATGGGACATGGGTCGAGCTCGCCACGTTCGATCCCGGGGTCACCGGGACCGGCAGCTACCAGCTGCGGGTCGTCACATCCGATGACGACGACAACTCCTGGCGGGTCGATGCCTCCCACGACCCGGACTGTGTGGTCGGTGTGGGCTGCTTGCCGGGGACTCTGGTGAACGGCAATGAAGTCTCCTCGTCCGGTGGCTCAGGCTCACTCGCCATCGGTGTCGTCAGGACCAGCTGGCAGCATGCCGGGTCGGGGACGAGCTGTCAGGACCATTACTTCTACGTCAACAGCGCAACCCCGCGGCCGCTCCGAGCCCACAACTTCGACATGGACGGCAACGGCAGCGTCACCTACACGACTCCCACCGGGACGAGTGTGGCCGGGACGGTATCGGGCAACGCCACCTGGAACAACAGCTCAGATGCCAACCGAGTTGGAGACGTGCTGCCCGACGTGAACGGCTGGTGGCGAGCCAATGTATGCGTGAGCAGCACCAACCAGTATGTGTTCGAGTCGCCGTCTGCCGGGCCATCGTTCCCTGAGCCCCAGCCCGCGCCACGCCTCGACGTGAGCAAAGACGACAGTGTCGGCACAGTCCAGGTCGGCGACCAGGTCACATACACGATCACCGTCGACAACGTCTCAGACGAGGACGCCCTACCGGGCGACGCCTACGACCTCGTCGCCACCGACACGCTTCCGACAGGTCTGCAGTTCGACTCCTGCTCCTCGGTCTCGTTCACTTGCAGCGAAGCGGGCGGAGTCGTCACGGCGAGTCTCGCCAGCCCTCTTGCTCCCGGCACGTCTGCCTCCTTCGAGATCGTCGCCACCGTCACGCTTTCGGCCGGAGTCACGCTCACGAACGATGTGACGGTTGACTTCGACGACCAATTCGGCAACGGATACACCGAGACTGCATCCGACTCGAATACCGTTGACTTCGAACCGGTTCTCGCCATGACCGTCTCCGGGCCGGTTGACGTGCTCCGGGGGGACAGCGCAAGCCTCACCTACACCGTGGCCCACGATCCCGCTTCGGACCAGAGCCCTGTCTCGGGCCTGGCGGTGACCTGTGTGCTGTGCACTTCTTTCAGCTACGCATCTGGCGACACCGACGGTGACTCGATTCTCGACTCTGGCGAGACCTGGGTATACGACGCCGTGATAGCCACCGGCCCCGGAGACCCATCGGTCATCCTCGCTCAGGCCGGTGCCTCGGGCCTCGACCTCAATGGTGAGCCCGTCACCGCCAGCGTGACGGGGCAGGTGAATGTCATCGAGCCGGCCTCGTTCTCAGGGACGGTGTTCGAAGACTTGAACGGAAACGGCGTTCTCGACGCCGGTGAGCCCGGGATCGCCGGTGCCACGGTCGACCTCAGCGGACCGACCGCAGCCTCGCTGGTCACCGGATCAGACGGCACATACACCTTTGTCGACCTGGCGCCGGGTGACTACACCGCCGATGTCTCCGGAGTTGCCGCTCCGATGGTCGCCACGACAGCGACGTCACTCTCCGAGACACTCGACCCCGGCGAGGCATTTGTGGGAGGCGACTTCGGGTTCGCCGCCCCGGTGACGATCTCCGGATCGGTCTTCGAGGACTCGGATGAAGACGGTGTGTTCGACGCCGCAGAGTCTGGTCTCGGGGGTGTCGCAGTGAATCTCCTCGACTCCGGCGGGGCGACAGTCGCGACCACGACTTCGGCTGCAGACGGCAGCTATGAGTTCTCGACCATGCCCGGCGAGTACACGGTTTCGGTTGGATCCGGCATCCCCACTGGTTGGGCGATGAGGACGGCCTCATCGATCGACACCGGGTTCCTCGCTTCGGGGGCAGTCAGCGCCAACAACGACTTCGGCGCCTCGAACAACGCGCCGGTCATGATCGAAGGCTCCCAGACCATCGAGATTGGCGAATTGCCCGACCCGCTGTCCGCAACCGACCCTGAAGGCGACTCCGTCTCCTTCAGCCGGGTCGATGGGATGCTGCCGCCAGGCATCACCCTCAATGCAGACGGCACCTTCGCCGGCGCTGCGACCGAGGCCGGTCTCTACCAGTTCGACGTCGAAGTCTGCGATGAGGCCGACCCGGTGGCCTGCGCCACATTCAGCTACGAGGTTCGGGTCGTCGAGGTCGATGTCGCTGCCGGCCCCGACGACCCGTCCGAGGTCGGTGCGACTGAGCTTCCCTTCACCGGCGTCGAGCTGGCCGGGCTCATGATCATGGCAACCATCCTCCTCGCGGGTGGGTCGGGAGCCGTGCTCGGGGCTCGTCGCCTCGCCGGCAACGAATAGGCCCGACTCGCATCCGGACGACGGCAGGCGACGTCTGGTAGGGACCCCGTAACCCACAGTCCATTCCGAGTCGCTAGGTTTTGCCCATGGATCTCTACGCCAGGGTGAACATTCTGGGTGGGCTCTCGGTCAGGTTGCCGCACGGTGGCCTCGACGAGGCGATACCCCTGGACAACGATCCCGTGGGTCGTGCCCAGCACTGGGTGGAGCAAGGGGTCCAGCATCTGCACATCGTCGATCTCGACGCGGCCGCCTATGGCGACAAGCAGAATCGTGATCTGATCCACCGGCTCATCGAAGAGACCGATGCCAAGGTCCAGGTGGCTGGGGGTATCCGCTCCGAGGCCGAGGCGGAGTCCTTCATCGAGCGAGGCGCATGGCGCATCGTCATGGGTACTGCCGCCATCGAGAACCAGAACATGGTCTGGGACCTCTGTCGGGAGAACCCGGACAAGATCGTCGTCGCTCTCGACGTCAGGCCCGACGAGGAGATCGCCACCCGAGGCTGGACCCAGAACAGTGGGCGCTACCTGGAAGAGGTCATGATCGAGATGTCGTCGGCCGGAGTGGTCGCCTTTCTCGTGTCAGAGGTCGGGCGGGACGCCCTCGAAGACCCTCCCAACTTCCAGATTCTCGCGTCGGCCCTCGCCACGGTCGAAGACCCCCTCATCGCCTCCGGTGGTGTCCGTAACCTCGAGGACCTGAGAAGGCTGATGGCCCTCGAGTCGTCGGGTAGGCGTTTGGCCGGAGTGGTGGTCGGCCGAGAGGTGACCGCAGGCCGCTTCACGATCGAGGAAGCCCATGAGGTGCTCGCCGGACGTGGCCCTACCCGTGCGCCGGGTGGAATCGTCGGAGCGCGTCAACTCCTCCAGGTCGGGTCGGTCGACGAGGCCCTGCGCTTTCTCGACGACGTCGTCGGCCTGTCACGACTGAGGTCGCCGGACGTAGGCGTCGCCGGGAATGTGATCGAGGTCAATGACGGACAGCAGATAGAGCTGGTCCAGGGCGCAGCCGGGCAAACAGCAACTCTTGTGCTGCTTGTCGAAGACGCCGAGCCCTGGCGCGATCACTTTTCCTCGCTGGGCGTTGAGACGGCGCGGACCTCTGCCGGGCTGGAAGTGGCCGGACCCGGCGGCCTCATCGTCCGCTTCGAGTAGTTCCCCTCACGCCCCCACCGTCGGCGCTCACTTCGAGAAGGTTGCGGAAGGATCTCCTACTTGACCAGGGTCCTGGACTGCTCTCTGAGGAACTGACGCAGATACCAGGGGCCACCGCCACCCGCCCCTGACGTGCCCGATCCTTTCCAGCCACCGAACGACTGGATGTCCGGCCACGCGCCGGTGGTGGCACCGGCGGCACGGTTCACGTAGGTGACACCCGCCTGGATCTTGTCGAACCACTCCTGGATCTGCTTCTCATCGCCGGAGAACAATCCCGCCGTCAAACCGAACTCGGTGTCGTTCGATAGCTCGACCGCCTCGTCGAAGGAGTCGACGGGCATGACGGCAACGAACGGCGTGAATAGCTCTTCGCTCCACACCCAGGAGTCTTTCGGGGCGTGAACCACGGTCGGCTGGACGAAGTTGCCTTTCCCGTATTCGCCTTCTGTGAGCACCTCGCCTCCGGTCAAGACCTCACCACCGTCATCCCTGACGGCGTCCACGGCCCGCCTGAACCGCTCGACCGCCTCCTCGTCGATCACCGGCCCCATGAATGTCTCGAGCTTCGCCGGATCGCCAACAGTCAGCTTCTCGGTCTCAGCAACGAGCTTGGAGACGAACTGGTCGTACACCGGTTTCTCGACATAGACCCGGGAAGTCGCAGAGCACTTCTGCCCGCTGAGGCCGAAGGCGCCGCGCATCACGCCCTGGGCTGCCACGTCGAGGTCGGCCGTCGAGGTGACGATGGCCGGGTTCTTGCCACCCATCTCGGCGGCGACGGGCTTTGGCCTCTTCTCGTTGACCGTACGGTAGAGATACATGCCTACCGGGTGCGATCCGGTGAATGTCAGCCCGTCGACGTCTTCATGATGGGCGAGATGGTCTCCGGTTTCGTCGCCGCCGGTCAGCACGTGGAGCGCGCCGTCGGGGAGGCCCGCCTCCTTCATGATCCTGTAGTACTCGAGAGCCATTAGCGCTCCAGTGTTGGAAGGCTTGAGAACCACGGTGTTGCCCGTGATCAGGGCGCCGGTTGAGGGGCCGCCGCTGAGGGCGAGCGGAAAGTTGAACGGTGAGATCACGGCCCAGACGCCCCACGGGCGCAGCACCGAGACATTGGTCTCGTTCTCGGAGAGCGAGCTGAGCGGGGTGACGAAGCCGTCGTGTTCGGTGATCTGGTTCGAGTAATAGCGGAGGAACTCGACGGTCTCGGCCACGTCGCCCAGAGCCTCCAGGCGGTTCTTGCCGACTTCGAAGGTCATCAGCGCAGCAAGCTCGAACGTTTGCTCGTCCATCAGGTCGGCGGCTGCCAACATGAGGTCGCGTCTCTTCTCCCACCCCCACGCCTCCCACTCGGGGGCGAAGGCCTCTGCTGCCGCCACCGCGTCGTCAACGTCGTCAGTCGTCGCCTGTGAGTATTTCCCGACGACGATGCTCTTGTCGATCGGTGACTTCTCCTCGAATAGCTCACGATCGGTGCGCTCTTCACCATTGACCCACACGCCATAGGTCTTTCCCAGCCTCTCCCGAACGGAGTCGACGGCGGCTTCGTACGCTTGATTCAGCTCTTGGTTGTCGGCCGACATCGTTGCGTAGGTGATTTTCATGGCCAATGGAACCTCCGATTGCTGCAGCATCTCTGACGATATCAAGGTTGCGAGGCCACTCCAGTTTCGGGCGAGACAGTCCGATAGAAAATGGGTACGCATCCTGGGGGAACGCGCGCGCATATGACGACGAAACTTGAAGTGGCCGAGACACTGCTCGGCTCGCCAGGCGATATGGAGCGCCTCAACCGGCGCGTCGTTCGCATTGGCTTCGCCGCTGCGCTCTTCTCCGCTGCTGTCTTCCTCGTCGTCGCTCTCGTCACCGGAGATGTGAACTTCTACGTTCAGATGACCGGCCCCGGCCTGGTTGCGCTGCTGATGGGGACCCAGATTCTCATCGGTCGTGAGCACGGTGGCTGGGCGCTACTCGGGACCGCTCTGGTGGTGATTCTTGCGTACAGGCTGGTCGGAGATGAGTCGACCCTGATACCTGCCGCGCTCGGTGTTGTCATCATCGCCTCGATTGCGATGCTCTTCGTGACGAGGAACCAACTGTGGGTGACCGTCGGGGCAGCAGTGGTTCTCCTTGGGGTTCCCTTCTTCTGGGAGGTGCCGGCGAGTGATGCGTTTGCCATGGCAACCATCATGTCGATCAGCTTTGCTTTCACTTCGGCCGTCTTCAACGCTGTACGCAACGCGGCCACGGCACTCAACCGCCGATTCCAGGTGTTGTTCGAGTACTCGCCCATGGCGGCCGTGGAACTCGACCTGACCGATGCGCTCGCTTATGTCGGCTCCGAGTTCTCCGGGCGTCGTGACCGGATTCGGGGATTCCTCGGGGCATATCCCGATATCGTGCGAAATGCAGCCTCACATCTCCACGTGGTCCGGACCAATCAGGCGGCGCGTGAGCTCCTGGAGGTCGACCCGGGCGAAGAGTTGATGGTCGAGGGAACGTCGTTGAGCCAGGGCTGGCTCAACGGAATCGGTGAGCTTCTCGTGTCGCTCGTCGAAGGCAAGACGTACACGGAGGTGGAGTTGGAGGTCACCACCTTCCAGGGACGGAAGATCTGGCTGAGCATGAGAGCGGTCAACGTCTCCTCGGGCGACGAGCCCGATGGGGTCCTCGTTGCACTGGCCGATGTCACGCATCTGAAGGAGAAGGAAGATGCGATGGCCGAGATGATCCGCTCCAAGGACGAGTTTGTCGCCTCGATAAGCCACGAGCTGCGGACTCCGCTCACAGCTGTGGTCGGCCTCACCTCCGAGATGATCGGTGGAGGGCTCGCGGGACCCGAGCGTGATGAGATCATCGAGCTCGTCGCGAGTCAGGCCCAGGAGATGTCCCACATCATCGACGACCTCCTCGTTGCCGCCCGCGCCGGGATGGGAACAGTCGCGGTGGCTCTCGACACCATCGACCTCAACGACGAATTGAACGCGGCGGTCGATGGGGTTGGCATCATGCTCGACGAGATGCCTCCGAAGCTGCCCCCGGCGATCGGCGACGGTCCGCGAGTTCGCCAAATCATCCGCAACCTCCTGACAAATCTCGAGCGCTACGGCGGTCAGCGACGACGGGTCACCGGTGGGGCAAATGGGAGTCGTGTCTGGGTAGAAGTGAGGGACGATGGCGTTGGGGTCTCAGAGAAGGACGCAGCCCGGATCTTCGAGCCTTATGCCTCTGCTCACGGCGGCGTGGTGTCGAGCTCTGTTGGCTTGGGTCTCTCCGTGGCCCGCCAGCTTGCAGAACTCATGGGAGGGTCCCTGACCTATCGCCGCGATGGCGATGAAAGCGTCTTCAGACTCGAGCTTGCCCTCGCCAAGGAATCCCTGTTTGTCTGAAACACTGCTTGGTGATTGGGGTCGTGACGAACTAGCTTTCTAGGTCATGGCAGATCTTCTGGGGTTTCTGTCCTGGCCCCTGTTGCTGGTCAGTGCTTATCTGATAGGGGCCATTCCAACGGCCCAACTCTTGGCGCGCATCAAAGGCGTGGATTTGCGGGTGGAAGGCTCCGGAAACGTCGGAGCCGGGAATCTGACCAGAGTCGTTGGCCCGGCCTGGGGGATCGCCGCAGCCATTCTCGATGGCCTGAAGGGTCTCTGGCCGGTCCTGTTCGCACGTTTCATCCTCGACATGGGCCTTGGCGCCAGCGGGGCCGCGGGTCTCGCCGCCGTAGTCGGCCACTGCTGGTCGATATACATGAGGGGCCGCTCCGGAAGGGGCCTCGCCACATCTGCGGGGCTGATGGTCGGCCTGGACCCGATTCTCCTCGTTTGGGTCACCGGCTGGTCTCTGGCCGGCTGGCGGATCGGAAGCGGATTCGCAGGATTCCTCGGATGGGGGTTGCTCCCTCTGGTCGCTCTGGCCATGGGCCGCTCCGGCACCGAAATACTCTTTCTCGTCGCACTCACCGTCACGTTGATGGCCAGGCGCGCTCAGGGAAATGCCGATGCACCGTCCGGTGCCGGCAATTATCTGAGACGAGCCATCTACGACAGCGATCCATCAGATGGCTACGGTGATACCGCCGACGAGGCCCCTACTTCGTGAGAGTCGTCAGTTCGTGACACCAAGAAAAGTTGCGTGGATTGCCGGGATCGCGGCTGTCCTGTACGTCGTCGCGATGGTCGTCGTCCTCAACGTGGCCGAGATCCCGCCGCTCAGCGCTTGGGCGGCAGTCCTGATCGTGGTCGCCGGGGTCGCTCAGATCGGGGCGAAGTGGTTCTTCGGCTCGCTGTTCCGTGAGTCGGTGCAGCAAACGGGCAAAGACATCGAGCCGTTCTCGGCTTTCAAGGGCGCCCTCGTGGGCGCGGGGGTAGCGAGGTTGATACCGGCTGGTGGCGCCATCACGCCGGTGGCGATGTCATGGACGGTCCGAGACGAGATCGACTCGGCGGCCGGGCCTGCGATCCGCGCCGTCCTGCTGAATTACGCGGGTCTTCTCATCCTCACGGGAGCAGCCATCCTCGTAGTGCGGCCTTCGACGCAGGTCGCTTCGATCAGTCTCACCGTCGCCGCGCCCTTCGCCATCGGGGTTGGCCTCTTGTTGATGTTCGGTTCGGGTCGCCTTGGCTCACTGAACAAGTACCTGCCGCAGTTCCTCAGCAAGAAACTGGGGCCGACAATGGTGAATCACATGCCGGGATGGCGCTCCCAGCTGTACACATGGCTCCGGCTCGTTCTCGAAGCCGCCGCCCTCGGACTCGTCCTGGTCGCTTTCGGAATTGAGATCGGTCCGGTCGAGACGGCTGCCGCGTTCGGGTTCTCCTCTCTCGTTGGCGGCGTCCCCGGCACCCCGGGAGGGCTGGGAGTGGTCGAAGCCGGGCTCGTCTTCATCCTGGCGGCTTATGGGCTGTCCGCCGGTAGCACCGTGGCCCCTGTGCTCATCTACCGGATCGTTTCGTACTGGCTCCCCGCCGGCTTGGGCTTCCTCGCCGGCGGCGCCACCTTCCTCGCATCGGAGGAGGCAGCCGAGGCATCTGCAGACGCGCCGGCCGACTCGGGAGGCTGACGGCATCTCATCCTGGCGACTGCACTAGCGTCACCCCTCATGGCGCTCACATTCGATTTGCAGAACCAGGACGAAGAGAAGGTCACCGCGGCCGATTACCGCGGAGATTCACTGATCATGTTCTTCTATCCGAGGGCGATGACCCCTGGATGCACCGTGGAGGCCTGTGACTTCCGAGACAGCTACGACGAGCTGATCGAGGCTGGCTACAAAGTTGTGGGAGTGAGTCCCGACAAGCCTTCCGCGAATGCGAGATTCCGGGAGAAGGAAGGCCTCAACTTCGACCTACTGTCCGACGTCGACCACGAGCTGGCTGAAGAGCTGGGAGCCTGGGGTGAGAAGAAGATGTACGGGAAGACCAGCGAAGGGCTGATCCGGTCGACGTTTGTCTTCGACGCCGAGGGCAATCTCGTCCGCGAGTATCGAAATGTGCGGGCAAAGGGGCACGTGGCGCGTCTCAAGGAAGACTTGCTCGGTGGAGCCGGCTGACCGGCTCACCCTCCCAGTTCGATACCTGAGATCTCCTCGAGCGCCTTGACCAGCGCGTGATTCCCCTCCGACCCCAGCCCCCGGGCCTGCAGGGCCCTGTAGAGCTGGAATACGAGCGCAGTCCCCGGGACTGGAACACCGAGGTCGTCGGCGGTGTCCAGGACGAGTCTGAGATCCTTCTGCTGCAGGTCGATCGTGAAGCCAGGTGACCAGTCTCTGCGAATCATCTGCGGGCCGCGGTTGGAGAACATCCAGGACCCGCCGGCACCGCCCTCAACGGCCGAGATCGTCGTCGCCAGGTCGAGGCCGGCGGCCTGCGCCAGTAGGAGAGCCTCCGAGGCGGCGAGCTGGTTGACCACAACCAGGGCCTGATTGACCATCTTGGCCATTTGCCCGGACCCGGGCTGGTCGCCGACGTGGACGATCGACGACGAGTACGCGCTCATGTAGGGATGCGCCGCCTCCAACGCGGCCGGGTCCCCGCCCACCATCACGGCGAGCGTGCCCTTCTCGGCCCCTTCCGATCCTCCGGAGATCGGAGCATCCAGCCAGGTGACCCCGGCATCGCCGGCCCGGGAGGCCAGCTCCTGCGTTGCCAGCGGTGAGATAGTGGAGTGATCGACGAGGGTTCCGCCGCCCATGGCGTCAACCAGGCCCTCCTCGCCGAAAGTGATGCTCTCAACGTCTGGTGTGTCCGAGACGCACACGAAGACGATGTCACACTCCCAACCCAGCTCGGTCAGGGATGTGGCCGGTCTCGCTCCCTGGACGGCGTCCGCCTTCTCACGGGTTCGATTCCAGACGACGAGGTCGTGGCCCGCATCGACGAGGTTCCTTGCCATTCCGGAGCCCATGATCCCGAGCCCGACAAATCCGAGAGTGGTCATTGCGCCACCCTAGATCACGGCTCGATGTGCTAAACCGGGTCATATGCCCCACGATCGACTCGACGAGGTTCTTGCCACCGAAATCGCAGAGCTGGAGGACGCCGGCACTGCCAAAGGGGAAGAAGACGTCATAGTTGCCGTCCGACCCCCGGCCGACGGGTACGGCCGTCGCTATGTCCTTCAGGGCGGGGATTCCGGCTACCTCAGGATGAACTCCAACAGCTACCTCGGCCTCTCCCATCATCCGGCTGTCATCGAAGCCGAAGAGAGGGCCTCGCGCGAGTTCGGGGCGGGACCTGGGGCGGTCCGCTTCATCTCCGGGACGTACGAGGCGCACACCCGCCTCGAAGCCAGCCTTTCACGTTTTCACGGCCGTGAAGCCGGGATCATCTATTCGTCGGCTTACGCGGCGGTCCTCTCCACCATGACATCGCTGATCGATCCCGAGACGGTCGTCCTCTCCGACGAGCTGAATCACAACTGCATCATCAATGGAGTGCGAATGAGCAAGCCGGCGGCCCGGGAGGTTTATCCCCACCTCGACTACGACGCCCTCGACGCCGCGCTGTCCAAGGCTGCGGGCGAGGCCCGGCGCGCCATAGTGGTCACTGACGGGGTCTTCTCAATGCGAGGCGACTTCGCCGACCTCTCCCGAATCGCCGAAGTGGCCCGGCGCCACGACGGCGACTTCGAAGAGAACGTCGTGGTGATCGTGGACGACTCGCACGGCGTCGGTGCCTTCGGCGATACCGGTAGAGGGACCGAGCAGGTCACCGGGGGAGAGGCAGACGTTCTCATCGGCACCCTCGGCAAGGCTTTCGGCGTCAATGGTGGCTATGTGGTCGGCACCGGGACTCTGGTTCGGTACCTGCAGGAGCGCGGGCCGATGTACATCTACTCGAACCCCATCACCGTCGGGGAGGCTGCTGCCGGCGAAGTCGCCGTGGGCGTCCTCGACTCGAGCGAGGGCCAGGCTTTGCTCGAACACCTCCGGACCATGACGACGAAGTTCGAGTCCGGGCTCGTCGATCTCGGCCTGGAGACAATTCCTGGCCCGCACCCGGTGGTGCCACTGATGGTGAGGGACACTGCTCGCACGTCTGAGCTGGTCCGCCATCTCTACGACCATGGAGTGCTCGCCACGGGTCTCAACTACCCGGTGGTGCCCAAAGGCGACGAGGAGATCAGGTTCCAGGTGAACGCCGATCACACACCGGCTGACATCGAATACGCGCTCGAGGTCCTCTCCAAGGCGTGAGCATTCACTCGACGACGATCAAGACGTCATTCCCCTCGACCTGATCGCCGACCCGGCAGTTGACGCTCGTGACGGTGCCCTGGTGGGGGGCGCGCAGCGTGTGCTCCATCTTCATCGCCTCCAGAACTATGAGGGGCTGACCGTCCGATACGGCGTCCCCCTCTGAGACCTCGACTCTCACGATCCGTCCCGGCATCGGAGCGTGCAGGGACCCTTCGGTGTCCGTCCGGCTGGCCGATGGGAATCGAGGGAGCAGTGTCAGGCGGGCCGAACCGGCAGCTCCATCGACGAATCGCTCACTGCCATATCGCGATACTTCCAGGCGCATCGACTCTCCGGCGATGAGCTCTACCGACCCGGCACTCACCTCTCCGACCGTGACGTCGGGTGGCTCGACGAGGCGGAGACCGCTCTTGTCGGTCTCGTAGACGACCGAGAGCTGGCTGCTTTCATGGGAGAAGGCGACGGCTTGCCGGTCGGACCCCACGTTGCGAAATCCCGCGGGAATCGTCGGATTCGGCGACGACGCGAGGCGAACGGCCCGGTCCGAAAGGGCGGCGGCGGCCGCATAGCTGGGAATCAGCGCTTCGGGGAGGAGAGGCCGAGCTAGCTCGTCGAGGCCGACGTTGTCGATGAACTCGGTGGTGGCTTCCCCCGCCAGGAATCCCTCATGCTCGAGGATGTTGACGAGCAGGTCCCGGTTGGTCGTGGAGCTGTGGATTCTCGCTCCCCGGAGGGCAGCGGCGAGGCCGGCTGCGGCGGCCCGCCGGTCGGGGCCATGCACGATCACTTTGGCGAGCATGGGGTCGTAGTGGACGGTCACCGACGAGCCGGCCTCGACTCCGGAGTCGACACGAAGCCCGGGTGCCTGCTCAAACGAGAACTCGTGCACCCTCCCTGTCACAGGCAGGAATCCGTTGGCGGGGTCCTCGGCGTAGAGGCGAGCCTCGATGGCGTGGCCTTCGATGGGCGGGCTCATGGCCTCTTCTGGCAGCGGCTCACCCCCGGCCACCAGGACTTGAAGTTCGACGAGATCGAGCCCTGTCGTCATCTCGGTGACGGGGTGCTCGACCTGGAGGCGGGTGTTCATCTCGAGAAAGAAGAACTCCCCGTCCTGGTAGAGAAACTCCACGGTCCCGGCACCCACGTATCCGACGGCACGGGCGGCAGCAACGGCTGCTTGCCCCATCCGGCCGCGCACCTCCGGTGTGATGACAGGGCTGGGACACTCCTCGATGATCTTCTGATGGCGCCGCTGTATCGAGCACTCGCGCTCGTTGAGCGACACGACATTCCCGTGCTCGTCGCCAAAGACCTGGATCTCGATGTGACGGGGGCCGGTGAGAAACCTCTCGAGGAACACGGTGTCGTCTCCAAAAGCCCCTGCCGCCTCACGTCTGGCGGAGTGCACCGCCTCGACGATGCCGGCGCGCTTGGTAACGGTTCGCATCCCCTTGCCTCCACCACCGGCGCTCGCCTTCACGAGAATCGGCAAACCTACGTGTTCGGCGGCTTCGATGATTTCGTCATCGTCGAGGCCGGCGAGATTCGCGCCCGGCAGCGTCGGGACACCGGCCGACTCCATGATCGCCTTGGCCTCGATCTTCGACCCCATCGAGGCAATGGCCTCAGGTGGCGGGCCGATCCACGTCAGGCCTGCGGCGTTGACGGCCTTGGCGAAGTCGGCGTTCTCGGAGAGGAAGCCGTATCCGGGATGGATCGCGTCGGCACCCGATGCCACGGCTGCGTCAATGATCGCTTTCTGGTTCAGGTAGGTCTCAGCGGCCGCGTTTCCGGGGAGATGCACCGCCGCATCGGCTTCGCGAGCGTGAGGCTCGCCCGAGTCGGCGTCTGAATAGACCGCCACGGTCTGTATCCTCAACCGTTCACAGGTGCGAAAGATCCTGCGCGCGATTTCACCGCGATTTGCAACGAGAACTCTTCGGATCATGCGCCGACGAGGCTAACCCCGGGAACTTTCTGGTGGTAGCCGACGTCCTGTAGGAGATCAGGTGAGGAGCTGACCACATGACCATGACTGACAAGAGGTCTGACGAGCGCGAGACCGTCGTCCTCGAGCCAACAACCCAAGACCAAGCGCCGCTCTACTATCCGCAGCCGCAGAGGCAGACCGGATCGAAAGTCCTGATCGGGCTGGCCGGGTTCTTCCTTGCCGTCCTCCTCGCGGTCGTTGCCTTCGTCGCATATTCGGCACGTGGGATCGTCGAGGCGATACCCACCCCGGCCGACATCGCGGCCGTCTTCGAGCCGGAGCCGTTCTCCGACGTCGGGCCGGTCGTCGTCAGCTCGGTCCAGGACCTCGGCAGCCTCACCACCGTCGAAGTGGTCGAGCACACCGTGGTCGAGCAGGGAACCGACGCCGGATGGCTCTCCTGGGCCCGTGGCGACAGCCTCCGGATGATCGCCGTCGCCAGGATCGGCGCCGGTGTCGACATCACCGGACTGACCCCGAGCGACTTCTCCGTCTCTGAGGAGGGCGTGGTCGAAGTGACCCTCCCGCGAGCCGAGATCCAGTACGTGGCGGTCGACAACGATGCCACCGAGGTCCTCGATCGAGACATGGGCCTGTTCACCAAGGGAGATCCACAGCTCGAGAGTGAGGCTCGCCGCGTAGCAGAGACGGTCCTCGTCGAAGCCGCGGTCGAAGACGGCCTGCTCACGAACGCCGAGGAGAACGCAACGGTCGTCCTCCGAAACTTCCTGATCAGCCTGGGCTACACCGACGTCATCGTCAATTTCGAGTAGCTGCGATGGGGGCTGCCAAGCAGGCAGCCCCGTCTGGCTACATCCGGAACACGCCGAAGCGATCTGTGCCCTTGACCGGGCCGGAGTGAATGGCTGAAAGGGCGATCCCGAGGACGTGGCGGGTGTCGCGGGGGTCGATCAGCCCGTCGTCGCGGATGCGGGCCGTCGAGAAGTAGGACTGCTCCTCGTACTCGATCTGCGCCTCGATCTCTTTGCGACGCTTCTCGTCGGCTTCTTCGTCGAACTCGATGCCGCGTGACTCTGCAGCCGCCCGGGCGATGATCGACATCACACCGGCGAGCTGCTTCGGGCCCATCACAGCCACCTTGTGGTTGGGGTATCCGAAGACGAAACGGGGCTCGAACGAGCGGCCAGACATCCCGTAGTTGCCCGCACCGTATGAGACCCCTGTCATGAGCGTGATGTGAGGGACCTCGGAGTTGGCGACCGCGTTGACCATCTTCGCCCCGTCCTTGATGATGCCCCTCTGCTCGTACTCCTTGCCGACCATGTACCCGGTGGTGTTGTGCGAGAAGACGATCGGTGTGTCGTGACGGTTGCACAGCTGGATGAACTCGGTCGCCTTGTGAGCCTCTTCACTGAAGATGACGCCCTGCTGGTTGGCGATGATCCCTATCGGATAGCCGTGGATCGAGGCCCACCCGGTGAGGATCGACTGTCCGTACAGCGCTTTGTACTCCTCGAACACCGATCCGTCCACGATCCGCCCGACGATTTCGCGCTGGTCGAAAGGGACCCGAAGGTCGCGCGGGATTATCCCGAGGATCTCTTCTGCGTCGTGAATCGGGTCGTCGGCAGGCTTCGTCGGACCGTAGCCCAGCTTCTGCCAGTTGAAATGGGCGACGATGTCCCGACCCATCCTGATGGCTTCGTGCTCGTCGTTGGCGAAGTAGTCGGACAACCCGGAGGTTCGGGAGTGCATCTCGGCGCCTCCCAACTCCTCGTCGGTCGACTCTTCCCCTGTGGCCATCTTGACCAGCGGGGGGCCACCGAGGAAGACCTTCGCCTGGTCTTTCACCATCACCGCGTAGTCGCACATGGCAGGGAAGTAGGCGCCCCCGGCCGTCGACGAGCCGAAGACGATGGCGACGGTGGGGATACCCATCTTGGAGAGTTGTGTCAGGTTGCGGAACCACTTGCCCCCGGTGAGGAAGACTTCGGCCTGGTCGGGTAGGTCGGCCCCGCCGGATTCGATCAGATTGACAAGCGGCAGCCGGTTCTCCCGGGCAATGTCCATCGCCCGAAGGCTCTTCCAGAGCGAGTAGCGGTTGAACGAACCCGCCTGACTGGTGGGATCGTTGGCCAGGACGACACACTCCACGCCTTCGATGACACCGATGCCCGTGACCACGTTGGCCCCGATGTTCTTGTCGGTTCCCCAGGCGGCCAGGGTCGAGAATTCCAGGAAGGGTGAGTCTCGGTCGAGGAGCAGGTCGATCCGCTCCCTGGCCAGGAGCTTGCCCCGATCCCGGTGACGCTGGACGTACTTCTCCCCGCCGCCCTCGAGGGCCTGTTGGGTCAGTTGATTGAAGTGGTCGAGAATCTCGACCATGGCGGCGCGGTTCGCCTTGAAGTCATCGGATGCCGGGTCGACATTGGTGCCCAGTGCTGGCATACCCGGCGAGAGTAGCTGTCAGGCCCTCTGTCGGCCGTGCGATCGCTTGTGGTATCAGCCGTCGTGGACGGCGTCGGCTGCGTAGGGCTCGATCATGATGCACTCGCCCGGGCACTCTTCAGCAGACTCGATGGTGTCTTCGATCAACTCGTCGGGAACGCGAGCAAGGCCGCGCGCCCCGTCCGGCGCCTCCTCACCGTCGAAAACGACGGTTCGGTCGAAATACTTCGACTCCTCTTTCACCACCCAAAGCCCGTCGTCACGCCCCACGAACACGTCCGGGGTGATCTCTTCGCAAATCCCGTCACCTGTGCAGAGGTCCTGGTCGATCCAGACCATCAGCTTCGTCTCTTTGGCCATGCCTACAAACTTAGCCGTGATCGGGGCGTTCGTCGTCATGGCACAATGACTTCATGGATGTACAGACCCTCGAACAGCAGGTTGGATCGGAAATCGGGGTGTCCGACTGGATGCTCATCGACCAGGAGCGAGTCGATAAGTTCGCCGAAGCTACAAACGATCACCAGTGGATTCACGTCGACGCGGAGAAGGCCGCGGCCGGCCCGTTTGGTGGCACTATCGCCCACGGTTTCCTCACTCTCGCCCTGACCGTGCCGCTCGGTTCGGAGGTCAGCCTCGACGTCGGCGACCCGAAGATGGCGATCAACTATGGGCTGGAGAAAGTGCGGTTCCCCGCCCCGGTGCCCGTTGGTTCCCGTGTTCGAGCCCGCGTCGAGCTCGCCTCGGTCAGCGAGGTCGAGGGTGGCATCCAGGTGAACCGCAAGGTCACCATGGAAGTCGAAGGCCAGGAGAAGCCGGCCATGGTCGCGGAGACCGTCTCCCGGTACTACTACTGAGCTCTACCGCCCTCTATTTCAAGCTGCGGCCGCCACCGACCACCAGGACATGCCCTGTCACGTATGAGGACAGGGGCGAGATGAGATACCAGACGGCGTTGGCGATCTCCTCGGGCTCGCCCATTCGGCCCATGGGGATGGCGCCGACCATCTTCTCCCGGATGTCCTCGGGGATGGCCATCGACATCTCGGTGGCGATGAGGCCGGGAGCGATGGCGTTCACGCGGACTCTCGGGGCGAGCGATATGGCTAGCGCCCTGGTCAACCCGACCACGCCCCCTTTCGACATCGAATAGTTGAATTGGCCGAAGTTGCCGAGATAAGCCCGGGAGGCGATGTTGACGATCGCCCCTTCCTCGACGACATGGGGAGCCAAGGCCTCACAGAGGCGATAGGTCGCTCCCAGATTCACCTCGATCACGGACGTGAAGTCTTCGGTGCTCATGTTGACCAACCGGGAGTCACGGGTGATGCCAGCGTTGTTGACCAGGCCGAGGAGTGGGAGCCCGGTCGACTCGACGGCCTCGAGGACCGTTGCCGGGCCGTCGACCGACGTGAGATCGACCTGGACCGGGACGATGCCGTCGACTTCGGCCAGCTCCGGAGAGAGGTCGACGCCGACCACCGTGAACGGGCCCGTCTGCATCAGAGTGTGGGCGATCGTCCTCCCTATACCGCGTGCTGCCCCGGTGACGACGACCGCCCCCTTCATGCCAGTGCCTTCCCGATGTGCCCCGGCCCGAGATGAATCAACTCTCCGGTCACCAGGCCGTTCTCGAGGAGGCGAACGGCATGCTCCAGCACATCGGCCTCGTCCACAACCGAGTCATAGGCCAGTACGTTGGCGGTCCAGCCTTTGCGAGAGCCCTCGATGGCGGCTGTCCGGGCTCCAGAAAGCAAGCCGGCAGCCACCATCGCCGCCGGCGCCCCAGACCTGCCCAGGAGAGCGTCGTTGCTGACCACATAGACGATCGACTCTTCTGCAACCGCGGCCGCCTTCGACCCTTCGAAGGCTTCAGCGAGCTCAACTCGCACGTCCTCCCAGTCTTCGAGGCCCGTTCTTGCCCAAAAGATGAAGCCGGCGTCGAGCTCGGGCGGAGCCGGGACGACCTCCGATGGGATTCGCGTCCTACGCATCGAAAACAACCGCCTTGCCTTCTTCGACCATTCTCGAGACGGTATCCGCATCGACGCCAAGCTCACGCATGAGGGTTGCGGTGTCCCTCCCGAGCGGCGGAGGGACAGAGCTTGCCCTCCCCGGCTCGTCATCGATCCTGATCGGGCTGCCTGTGGCCTTGACTGCACCGGCTACGGGGTGGTCGTACTCGACGAGCATCTCATGGTGTTGGGCCTGCGGATCGGCGAATGCCTCGGCCAGCGTCAGAACGAGACCACTAGGCAGCCCGGCCGATTCGAAGACCTCGACCCAGTGGGCGGCCGTCTGGCCGGTGAAGATCTCCTGGAGGATGCCGGTCAACTCGTCCTTCTTCTCCATCCGGGCGTCATTGGTCGGGTACGTCTCGGCGAGATCAGGTCTCTGCAGAGCGGCGCACATGAGCTCGAAGTGGCGGTCTGACACCACCGCGAGAGTGAAGTGGCGATCGCTGGCCTCGAAGACCTGGTTGGGAGCCAGGAAGGGGCTGGCGGTTCCCGTCCGCGGCGGCTGCTCGCCTGATGCGAAGTGAATGGCGTTCCAGCCAGACTGCGCCGCCATCAGGCCATCTCGGAGCGATACGTCGATGCGACGGCCCCGCCGGGGCGACTCGGCCAGAGCGGCCGCAACTGCGAATGCAGCATTGGTCCCGGCGAGATAGTCCCCGATGGTTGTGGCGGTCTTCCGCGGCCCGTCGCCTTCGGCGCCGGTGATGGAGATCATGCCCGACTCGCCCTGGAAGACGACGTCGATTCCCGGCCGGGCCGCTTGGGGGCCCGTCGACCCGAAGGCAGAGACCGCTGCATATACGAGTCGAGGGTTGAGCTCCAGACAGCGCTCTGCTCCGAGTCCCATTCTCGTCATCGCCCCGAAGCGAAGGTTGTGGATCAAGGCATCGGCTTTCTTGATCAGGTTGTCGAGGAGCCGCTTCGAGACCCGGTCTTTGGTGTCCAGGGCGAGAGATTCCTTGCCCCGGTTCACGGCCATGAAAAAGACAGACTCCCCGTTCTGGAAGGGCCCGAAGCGCCTCCCTAGATCGCCGCCCGGTGGCTCGACCTTGATCACCCGGGCGCCCATGTCCGCCAGGAGCATCCCCGCATAAGGGGCGGCGATGAGGTTGCCGAACTCGACGACGGTCTGGCCGCGCAGAGGGCCGTCAGACACGTTCGACGACAATGCTGATGCCCTGGCCGACACCGATGCACATGGTCGCCAGGCCGTGCCGGCCGCCACGGCGGGCGAGCTCATGCAACAGAGTCACCACGATTCTCGCCCCGGACGCTCCCAGGGGATGACCGATGGCGATGGCGCCACCGTTGACGTTGACGATTTCACGATCGACTCCAAGCGAACGCATGCTCGCCACTGTTTGGGATGCGAATGCCTCGTTGAGCTCGACCAGATCGAGATCTTCGGGACCCAGGCCGGCGCGATCGAGGGCTTTGCGGCTGGCCGGCACCGGTCCGATCCCCATCACGTCCGGGTGGACGCCGGCTGCCGCCGAACTCACTATGCGGGCGAGGGGCTCGAGATCGTGTCGCTTCAGCCCCTCTTCGGTTGCGAGGAGCAGAGCCGCGGCCCCGTCGTTCATCGGAGAGGAGTTGCCCGCTGTCACCGTCCCGCCCTCTTTGAAGACCGGCTTGAGGGCCGCAAGTGCCTCCATCGACGTGTCGGGCCGCGGGCCTTCGTCCTCCTCGATGAGACGGCTGGTGCGGCCCCGGGCGTCCTGGGGGGCTTCTAGTGGCTCGACCTCATCTTTGAATCGCCCACCCTCCTGGGCCGCGACGGCGCGCCGATGACTCTCCAGGGCGAAGGCATCCTGATCCTCTCTCGAGATTCCGTGCTCCTCCGCCACTCTCTCTGCCGTCATGCCCAGCGTGATCGGCGGATACGTCTTCTCCATGTTTGGGTTTACGAACCTCCATCCGAGGACGCTGTCGGCGACCTCGGGCACGCCTGTGGCGAATCCCGCTGCTTGCTTGGCCATGACATACGGAGCCCGGCTCATCGACTCCGAGCCGCCCGCGATCATCAGCTCACCCCAGCCCGCGTTGAGGGCGTGGGCCGCGGAGACGATTGCCTGCATCCCGGATCCGCAGAGGCGGTTGACGGTGCTTCCGGGCACTTCGATCGGCATGCCTGCGAGAAGGACCGCCATCCTGGCGACGTTGCGGTTGTCCTCTCCGGCCTGGTTCGCAGCTCCCCATTGGACATCCTCGATGGCAGCGGGGTCGACGTCGGGGTTGCGGCCAAGGAGTCTGCGCACGGCATGGGCCGCGAGATCGTCGGGTCGGACGTGAGCGAGCTGCCCGCCGAGCTTGCCCATGGGCGTGCGACACCCGTCGACTATGAACACCTCTGGCATCGATTTCACCCTCTTTCTTCGAGCCGGGCCCGGGAATAGGGTCGCTAGCCCTATTAATGACCGGCGCTGCGCCCCTTATCTTCGCATGGTTGGGCATGGGGGTTTGGCAAGGAGCTCGGTCCGTGGATGTATGAGTGGGGGAATCCGCGACCGGGCCCTGCCAGCAAACCCCATCGAGTCTCCCCGCTACCGTCTCAAGCGTGAGCCGACCCGACCAACTCCACTTCACCGAATCCGACGAAGCGAACAAGCTTCTCGCCACCGACGATCTGGCGATCCTGATAGGGATGCTGCTCGATCAGCAGTTCCCGATGGAACGCGCCTTCTATGGACCCCAGCTGCTCAAGGATCGTCTCGGTGCCGACCTCGAGGCGCGCCGCATCGCAGGGTGGGATCCCGAAGAGCTGGAGGAGATCTTCAAGGGGCCACCTGCGATTCACCGATACCCGGCCTCGATGGCCAAGCGAACCCAGGACCTCTGCCAGCACATCGTCGACGAGTACGACGGAGACCCTTCCCGAATCTGGTCGGATGCCGGGTCCGGCAAAGACCTCCTGAAGAGGTTGAAGAAGCTGCCCGGATTTGGCGAGGCGAAGTCCCGGATCTTCGTCGGGCTGTTGGGGAAGCGGCTGGGAGTCCAGCCTGAAGGCTGGGAGGAAGCCGCCGCCGATTGGCCCAGCATCGCCGACGTGGCCGAGTTCGACGACGTCTACACCCTGCGTGAGCAGAAGAGGCTGATGAAAGAGGAGAAGAAGAAGAGCGGCTGAAACGCCGTGATCCTTTTGGGTTTATCGACCCATTAATCCCTAAACCAAGCCCGTAGCCATTCCGATACCTACCTAATGCCGGAAGGAACCAGGGCTCGTGGATAAGGGAATGAATCTTTCAGGCCAGCTCGCCGACTGGACCATGGATGACTTGCTCCAGATCATGCACGTCACCAAGAAGACGGGCTCGCTCGACATCGTGGGTACCCGCAAGGGCCGCGTGCACTTCCGGGACGGCAAGGTCACGGCCGCTGAGCTGCACAGCTCGCGTGGCGTCTATGCCGGCACCGACCCCGCAATCATCGCGGACGTAGTCTTCGTTCTCGGCTCCATGTCCGAGGGCACCTTCACCATGGGCGCTGCCGACGGGCCCGACGTCGATGGGATCGACATCGAGCTGGTCTCGACGAAGGTGGGGGAGCTCCGTGAGCTCGAGTCCACAGTTGCCGACGAGGGCCTCATCGGGACTGGTGAAGTGGTCCTCACTCCAACCATTCCTGAGGACATCACAATCACTCCGGACGACTGGGCTTCGATCGCTTCTCTGGTGCAGCCGTTCACGTTCCAGGGCCTGGAGGACCGTCTCGGCCGTGGTGCGGCCATACGGATGGTCCACGCCTTCCACCGGCTCGGCATCGCCGAGGCCAAGGAAGAGGGCAAGGAAGAGGTGGTCGACCATGGACCGGGGGAAGTGAGTGAGGAAGAGTCTTCCTGGCTCGACCGGCTCGCCGACGAAGTCTCCAGCACCGACTCCACGAAGTGGCTCGACGAGGCCGTCGCCGATGTGGCCGAGGTTCCCGAGGATGAGCCCGCCGCTGTCGCGGTGAAGGCAGAAGCCAAGGCTGATGCCAAAGCCGATGTCCGCGGGGACACCGCCGAGGAAGCCGCGGAGGACGAGGACCTCGAGGGCAAGCCGTTCAAGTCTCGCGGCATCTCAGCTCCGGCATCGACCACCCTCACCCAAGGTGTCTACGACGACATCCGCAGACTTCGCAGCAAGGTCAACGAGTAGATAACGTCTCGCCATGCGAGACATGAGCCCGTGGGTGCCTGATCGCCCATTGTTCATAGGGCTGGCGGGAGGCTCCGGGTCTGGCAAGACGACTATCGCCGAGGAAGTCGTCAGAATCCTCGAGGGCGCCGTCTCCTTCCTGCAGCACGACGCCTACTACCGGCACATGCCCGAGCTCTCCTTCGAGGAGCGGACGCGTGTCAACTACGACCATCCCTCGTCGCTCGAAACCGAGTTGCTGGTGTCTCATCTCGAGATGCTCCGGTCGGGTGTTGCCATCGAAAGACCGGTCTACGACTTCACCGAGCATCTCCGCTCGGAGGAGACCGTTCGCATCGCTCCAGCCCCGGTGGTCCTGGTCGAGGGGATCCTCGTCCTCGCCGAGCCCGAGCTGCGCAGTGAGCTCGACCTGAAGATCTTCGTCGACACCGATCCCGATGTCCGCCTCGCCCGGCGCCTGGAGCGGGACATCCAGGAACGTTCCCGGTCTGTGGACAGCGTGATCAATCAGTACTTCGCCTCGGTTCGCCCCATGCACCTCGAGTATGTCGAGACATCCAAGCGCTATGCCGATTTGATCATCCCCGAAGGTGCCAATCCCGCGGCAGTGGCCACGGTCGTGGAGCTGATCCGCTCCCGGCTTCACTGATTGGGGTCTGTCGGTCGCATCACCGGTTCTTATACTTTTGCGCATGTCAGAACGACCGTCCGTTGCAGTTCTCGGTGTTGGTGCGATGGGAGAGGCGCTTGTCTCGGGGCTGCTCCGCGCCGGCTGGGCATCGGACACCGTCTCGTTGTGTGTCCGTCGGATGGAACGGGGTGATGCGCTGGCCCACCAGACCGGGTGCCCGGTTCACCTCGACCCGTCCGAGGCGATCTCAGGCAGGGAGATCGTCGTGGTGGCGGTGAAGCCACGTGACGTCGAGGGCGTCGTGTCACCGATCGCATCGGTGATCGGGCCCGACCAGCTGGTCATCTCGCTCGCAGCCGGCGTGCGCACGGCGACCTACGAGCGACTGCTGCCGGTGTCGCCGATCGTGCGCGCCATGCCGAACACGCCGGCGCTGGTCGGAGAGGGCGTGACCGGTATCGCGGCCGGGAGCAGAGCCGGAGCATCGGAGCTCGAGAAGGCGCGAGAGATCCTCGGAGCGGTCGGAGATGTGCGGGTAATGGACGAGTCTCTGCTCGATGCGGTCACGGCGGTATCCGGTACCGGCCCTGCCTACGTCTTCCTTCTCGCCGAAGCTCTCACCGAGGCCGCGATCAGGGAGGGCCTGCCCAGGGACATCGCCGAGGCGTTCGTCAACCAGACCGTCAGGGGAGCGGGCAGGCTGCTCACTGCCGTCGACAAGACGCCATCGGAGCTCCGTGCTCAGGTGACGTCTCCGGGTGGCACCACTGCGGCCGCGATGCACATTCTCGAGGAACGCGGATTCCGCGCCATCGTCGAAGACGCCGTCCAGGCCGCGGCCAAACGCGCCCACGAGCTGGGGGACGCCGATTGAGTGTCTTCTCCAGGGTCGTCACCTCATCCCTGCAGTCCCGTCCGCTGAAGAGGCTCATCACCGGCACACGTCCCGGGAGAGCCCTCGCGGCACGGTTCGTCGCCGGCGACACACTCTCGGAGGCGGTCGGCATCGCTTCTGAGCTGAATGCCAAGGGGTATCTCGTGTCGCTCGATCTGCTCGGTGAGGAGGTGCACGACGAGGCTTCGGCCAAGAACGCCCTCGACGAGTATCTCGAATGTCTCGACTCCATCGACGCAAACGACCTCGATGCGAACATCTCCGTGAAGCTCACGCAGCTTGGGCTCAGCATCGATCGCGATCTCGCCATCGAGTCGGTGTCGACTCTCATCACCCGCGCCAAGGATGTCGGTACGAGTGTGACGATCGACATGGAGGATTCCCGGTACACCGCCGACACCGTCGATATCTACGAAGTCGTCCAGCGACGTCATGGCAATGTGGGAATCGCCCTTCAGTCGTATCTGAAGCGAACGCCAGACGATCTGGAGCGCCTCATCGCCCTCAAGGGACACATTCGCCTTTGCAAGGGCGCTTACGTCGAGCCTCCCGAGGTGGCCCTCACCGTGAAGGCTGCAGTCGATGACGCTTACGCAAGGCAACTGAAGGTGCTGATGGCAGCCGAAGACGTTCGCCCGGCTGTCGCCACTCATGACCTGAAGCTGGTCGACCTCGCCAGAGAGCTCGCTCCCCAGCGACTCGGCTATTTCGAGTTCCAGATGCTCTACGGGGTGCGAACTGCGCTACAGGAGCGTCTCGTCGAGGAGGGCCACCCCCTGCGCATCTACCTCCCATTCGGCTCTCAGTGGTACCCGTACCTCACCCGTCGCATGGCAGAGCGCCCTGCCAACGTGTGGTTCTTCATCCGCTCGTTGTTCGGCTGAACTGGCCACCGCTTTCCTCAGCGCTTTCCTTTGCGCTTTCCTTAGGTTGTGCGTCTCATATTTGAGACGCAGCGCGGCTAGAACACCGCTTTCTGTCTCCCGCACGTATCACATGTGATACGACATACCTAAGGAAGCAGATGTCACGCGCAAAGAGGGCGGCCGTGTGGCCGCCCTCTATTGCTGTAGGACGAGACTCAGGCAGCCCTGTCGATGCTCGCGGAATCGACCGAGGGAGGTTCGGTCATTCGCTCGCCCAGGGCTATGAGCCCGTTTCCGATGGCTCCTCTGAACGAGTTGCCATTGCGGACTGTGGCCGCAGCTCTGGCAGAGCGGGCCATGCGTCTTTGAACACTTTCCTTCTGGAGTCTTTCGATCCGGTAGTCAAGTGATCTCTTGTCGATGAACGGGTACATCCGGTAACTCCTTTCTATGCAAGTGCTGACTCTTTGTGGGGCCGCATGTAGCTCTCGAGGAAGGCCGAGGCGTCCTCTATTGCCTGCGGTCGGAGCCCGTAGCACTTGGACTCCCCCTTGTCCGATCTCATCTGCACCCGGATCAACCCGGCCGCTCTGAGAATCGTTATGTGGTGATGGACTGTTGACTTGGACAGGTCGAGCAGCTCGGTCAGCTCGTCGAGGCTGGTGTCGCCCTCGGAGAGCCTTCTCAGGATTCGCAGCCGCTTCTCATCGCTGAGGGCCTTGTAGAACCTGACCATCCAGGATGGTGGCGCTTCGGGGTTCAGGCTGATGAACTCGTCGGCGAGCCCGTAGAAGACCATCAGCGAGTCGCGATAGCGATCGATGAGCGACAATGGCCTGACGACCACGGACGGGACCAGGATCACCCTCGTCACTCCGAGCGGGATCTCATAGTCCAGGCCGTTCGTGACCTCTTCGATCACGTCCTTCGCGTTGTCTCTGCTGGCGATCGACCGGCGGGCCGCAGCCGCTGCTGCGATTGCCTTGGAGAATTGGTCCTCGTACTTGGAGAAGACCTCTTCCCGGAACCTCCGCAGCCCCGTTGCGATCCTGTCGCGAAACTGCTCCGGGTCGATCTCGAAGAGTTCTGTCATCGGCTCCACCTGGTCGGGCTTCAGCGATGCCTTCAGGATGTCCTTCACGGCTTCCTGATCACCCTGCGCTGCCGCCTCGATGAGTGACATCGAAGGTGCCCCGGCATCGCCGTGTGCTGCCGCCTGGTCGCCGATGTATCCGAGGATCCATCGTCTCAGCCGCTGTGGGTTCAGCTCTGCGATCCAGTTGAAGACGCTCTCCGGGTCATGCGGATGGGGTGCAGCCGCAATCAGTCCGAGAATGCTCAGCCAAACCTGGCAATGGGGCCCGCCCAGGAGCTCGAACTCCTCACGCAGGTCTTCCGGTGTCGATTCGACGAGTTCATCGAACCACTCGGGTCCCATGTCGAAGTTGGCGTTCTCCTGCTTGTCGTTGAAGACACTCCACAGCGTGAGAACCACTTCGTATGCCACCGCCCCATCTACCTCGATGGGGATGCGCTGCGGGGCCACCGCAAGCTCCCTGACTCTTTGTCTTGGTGTTATCAGTTCAGCCATTTTCAAATCCAACGGTTCTATTCGAAATCTATCGAATCGAAGTATATCATTCGAGTTCTGTAGGTCAAGGTGATATTCGAAGATTTTCGAATACGGATCTCTTTCCTTAGCGCCATTCGAAGATCTTCGACGCAGCATCGAGTCGGGGAGTTCCCGAGTGACCCGGTAGGTGGATATACACTCCGGCCGCATGACATCGACCAAAGAAGTGGAGGCCGACCAGGACCGTACCGGGCGGTCACTTCCGGTGCCGGCGATTTTCGAGGGTCTCGGCATCGTCTCGGCGGTGGGCACTCTTGCCCTTGGTGTGCTCGGGACTCTTCAGGAGCATCCCGACCCTGAGGTAGGCCGGAAAGTCTTCGCAAATGTCCCCGACGCGCTGGTCGTGATCTTCTACGTGGGGGTCGCCGGCTTCCTCTGGTTGATGTTCCACCTGCTTGCAGCGAGGTCGCGATCGTGGCTGCAGGGCCAGCCCGAGATCAGACTCGGACAGTGGAGACAGCGGTTCCGCAGACTCGGCGAAGGCCTCCGCATGGAGACCCTCATGCGCGATCCGAAGATGGGGATCATCCACTCGGCGATCTACTACGGGTTCATTGTCCTGTTCCTGGGAACGGTCACGCTCGAGATCGATCACCTGCTTCCCCCTAGCCTCAAGTTCCTCGAGGGTGGGGTCTATCAGGGCTACTCGGCGATCCTCGACCTGGCTTCTCTGGTCTACCTGGGTGGGCTGGCGGCCGCGGCGGCCAACCGATACGGCTTACGGCCGTGGCGCATCAAGTCGAAGACCCGTCCGGAAGACGCGTTGATACTCGGCTTGCTCGCTCTCATCGGCATCACCGGCGTCCTCGTCGAGGCGGCGCGAATCTCCCTCGTCGGGCGTCCCGACTTCGAGGTCTGGTCATTTGTCGGTTACCCCATTTCGGCGCTGATCCCGGCCACCGCAGCCGGTGACTTCCACCTCGCCATGTGGATCGCACATGTCGTCGCGTTCGTGGCGCTTCTGGTCGTCATACCGGTCACCAAGCTGCGCCATATGTTCACCTCACCGGCGAACCTCTTCTTGAGCCCCCGCGAGAGGCCCAAGGGCGCGATGCGGCCGATGCCGAATCTGATGGAGGCCGAGGACATCGAGACCATCGGCGTGTCACTGGCTACCGATCTGACGTGGAAGCAGATCTTCGACACCGATGCCTGCACGATCTGCGGGCGCTGCACGTCGGTGTGCCCTGCGAACATCACCGGAAAGCCACTCGACCCCCGCGAGATGGTGCTCAAGTCGGGGGAGATCGCTGCCGCCAACGTCGGGGTGTCGCCTCCCGTGGGCACTGTGATGCCCATCGAGCCTGGATCGGGGCTCTTCGACCGCATCACGTCGGAAGAGGCTTTCGCCTGCACCGCATGCCGGGCTTGTGACGAGATCTGCCCGGTCGACATCGAGATAGTCGACCGCATCCTCGACATGAGACGGCATCTCACGCTCATGGAGTCCGATTTCCCGGCCGAGTTGGGCAAGGCGTTCGTGGCCATGGAGAACCAGTCGAACCCTTGGGGAATGAGCCAGCAGGCCCGTGGCGACTGGACAGAGGAGCTCGAGTTCGAAGTGCCCGTCTTCGGTGAGAACGGCAAGACAACGGCGGACTACCTTTGGTTCGTCGGCTGTGCCGGTTCGTTCGACGATCGCAACACGGCAGTGTCGGTCGCTCTGGCTCGTCTGCTTCACCGGGCCGGAATCGACTTCGCCATCCTCGGGAAGAGAGAGGTCTGCACAGGAGACCCGGCCCGCCGATCGGGCAACGAGTTCGTCTTCCAGCAGCTTGCGCTCCAAAACATCGGGACGTTCGAAGAGGTAGGGGTGAAGAAGGTCATCACCCAGTGTGCCCACTGCTTCAACACCATTGCCAACGAGTACCCGCAGTTTGGGGGCGATTACGAGGTCGTGCATCACAGCCAGCTGCTGGCGTCGCTGCTCTCTCAGGGCCGTCTGCCCGAGCCGAAGACAGCCAACGGCGACCGGAAGAAGATCACGTATCACGATGCCTGCTACATCGGGCGCTGGAACGACATCTACGTCGCACCGCGTGAAGTCGTGGCTGCCCAGGGGAATGTGGATCTCGTGGAGATGCCACGGCACGGCACGAGGGGCCTCTGTTGCGGCGCCGGCGGAGCCCGGTTCTGGATGGAGGAGCAGACCGGGAAGAAGGTCAACATCGAGAGGGCGCAAGAGGCGCTCGCCACGGACGCCGACGAGATCGCGGTCGCCTGCCCGTTCTGCTTCGTGATGCTCGACGACGGTGTCAAAGAGCTGGGTCGAGAGGATGTGAAGGTGAGGGACCTGGCGATGATCCTGGCCGAGGGCCTGGAGGCCGATCCGGAGGACGGGTGAAGCCTTGGCGCTTCGCCGTCCTGGTCCTCGCGAGCTCGCTTGCGTTGATGGCATGCACACCCGGGGAGACGGGTAGCTCGGAATCGACGATCCTGGAGCCCGAGCCAACGACCACCACCACAGTCCCCGGGGCCGAGGCAACAGCCCAGTACGCACAGTGCCTTCGTGACGAAGGCGTCGAAATCGACGACATACCGCTGGATGCCCATGGAAGACCGATGCTCGACGTGATCAACACCCAGATCGACTACTCCGATCCCGAAGCAATCGCTGCTGTGTCGGCCTGCGCCGGCATCCTGAGCGATGGCGCGCTGGACCTGGGCTATGACGATGATTATCGGGAGCAAGTGGTCGGCCAGCTGGCGGCGTTCTCACGGTGCCTGCGCGCCCGAGGCGTCGAGGAGTTCCCCGACCCTGTTCCCGGTTTCATCGGCATAGGGTCTCCCTACCCTGCCGCCGAGATCCCCTATGAGGATCCTGACCTGCCCGGGGCGGTCGATGCCTGTGAGGAGACCGTGTTCGGCGATTACCCGGGTTCGAGCGACTGAAATTGTCTACCTAGTGTTCTCGATGTGACTTCACCGGCACCTCCGGTTATCGAGCCCGATATCGAAGAGACCACAGACAAGGACCGGCCCTGGCAGGTGATTGTATGGGACGATCCCGTGAACACGATCCCCTACGTCATCTTCGTGTTCAGGAAGCTGTTCGGTTACAGCGAGCAAAAGGCGACCGAGCTCACGATGAGAGTGCACCACGAGGGCAAGGCAAGTGTGTCCAGCGGTCCGAGAGAGAAGATGGAGATCGACTGCTACCAGCTCCACTCCTACGGTCTCTGGGCCACGATCGAGCAATCCTGATGGCGCCGAAGTTCAAGGCAAGGCGTCGCGGGCAGATCTCGGTCCATCTCGACGATGCGGAGCGCACTTTCCTCTCGGAGTTGGTGGTGATGTTGCGCGCAATCGCCGGCCAGGAGGACGACCCGGGCCATGCCAGGCTGAACGTCCCGCCCTATCTCGGAGACAACGAGGCGAGCAGCGAGTGGCGCCGCCTCATGGGTGACCAGCTCGAGGATGGTCGCACTCGAGACCGGGACTTGATGACCCGTGTGCTCGATGACGAGCCCCCTGTCGAGATAGGTCATGAGGAGGCCCTCTCTCTGCTCCGGGTGATCAACGAGGCCCGCCTCGTTCTGGCCGCTCGCCTTGGCGTCGAGGTGCCGGACGATTACGAGAGTCTCGACGTCGGGTCGACCATCGCGCTCCACTTCTTGGGGCTCCTCCTCGAGGACTTGACTGATGAGCTCGGAGCCTCTTTGGGCTGACCCTGCACGATCTCGCCGAGATGAGTAGTTTCGAATTCGTACAGCGGATCTGCGGTTCCGCGATCCAGAGGATGGAGGTTTCTTGGTCGCCGACCCGATTGCAGAACTTCGGAGCCCCGATGGGGCACTGATATCGATGTACATCGAGCGGCCCAGTCCCGGCGGTTTCAGCGCACTCATCGCCGACCTGGGTCGGACCGTCAGAGAGGCTGCCAGATCCCGGGCTAGGACCGTGCAGAAGAGTGTCGAATCCGACATCAACATGATCCGGGAGGAGGCCGACCGCTTCGAGATCGAGGCCGTTCCCGCCTATGCGATATTCGCATCAGCACTCGATGGGATCTTCGAGATCAAGGCCCTCGCCCATCCCGTTCGGTCTCGGGCCGTCCTCGGTTCGCGCCCCTATCTCCGCCCCCTGCGCGCCGCACCGCGACCGTCGAAGACGGGAGTCATGATCGCGGACCGCTCCGAGGCCCGGGTGTTTGTCGGGTACGACGGTTCGATCCAGGAGCTGGGGAAACCGCTACGCACCGAGATCGGTAAATCGAACTATGGGGGATTCTCCGGCTACGAGGAGCGCACGGTTCGGGGGCGGGCCGATGAGATGTCTGCGAGGTTGTGGAGGGAGGCCGGGCAACGTCTTCTCGATCGGCACCTCGATGTGACGTTCGACTCGTTGCTCGTGGGCGGTCATGAAGAGACTCTCGAGGAGATCAAGGACCAACTTCACCCGTACCTCCGAGGGCTTCCACTCGGCTTCTTCCAGGTGAGTCCGTCCGAGGTGGCCATGACTCGAATCCGCTCTGAGATCGACGAGCAGAACCGTCGTCTTCGGGAGCAGCGAGAGAGGGACGTCGTTTCGAAGGTGATGGCAGCAGCCAAACGCGGGAGCGGCGGAGTGCTCGGCCTCGCCGAGGCTCTCCGCGCATCAAACGTCCAGGCAATATCCGATCTTGTTGTGGCCGGCTCTTTCACTCGACCTGGTGTCATGTGCCCTTCTTGTGGCTATTTGGATCGGGCGGCGGAGAAATGCCCGGTCTGTGCCAGCAGCATGCACGGTGTGCCCGACGTCGTCGCCGCCCTAATCGACGCGACCGTCGACGCAGGTGGAACCGTGCACCAGGTGGTTGTGGGCTCGGCACTCGATAGAGAGGGTGTGGGAGCCTTGACCCGCTTCGACGTTGGTGAGCTGAACTGATCCCCTCGAGATGCGCACACGCTTCGATGTGCGCTCACCCTGCGTTCCACTAATTTCACGATTGATGCATGTAGCCGCCCTCATCCTCGCCGCTGGCGGATCGCAACGCCTCGGCAGGCCCAAGCAACTCGAGCCATGGGGCGGTGGGACTCTCCTCGAGCACGTCATCCGTCAGACCACCGCCTTCCCGGTCGACGAGGTCTGGGTCGTTCTGGGCGCTCACTTCGACGAGATCATCGAGCGGATCGAGTTCGACGGCGCAAGTGTCATAGAGAATCCGGAGTGGGCCGAGGGTATCGCCTCCTCTATCAGGGTCGGCCTCGACGCTTTGACTCAGCTCTCCAGGTGCGAATCGGCCCTGATCGTGCTTGGCGATCAACCCAACATCTCGCCGGAGATCGTTGAAGAGCTGCTCGTTTCCCATGGACGGTCGAAAGCCCCCGTCACCGTTCCCAAGTACCGCTACAACCGGGGCAACCCGGTGGTTGTGGATCGGTCGCTGTGGCCCCGCCTGATGTCGCTAGAGGGCGACGACGGGGCGGCACGGTTGTGGCAGGCCCACCCCGAGTGGATAAACGAGGTTTGGTTCTCGGAACTGGGCCCCCGCGACATCGACACGGATGTCGACGTCTCCGAACTGAAGCCCCGCAATTCCGCATAGTCTTGCCTACTCGATGTTGTCTAGTGTTGAACTCATGACCGCGTTTCGGAGTCACTCCTAAATGGCACGGATCGACGAAGTCGCGGGGGTGGGCGTGAAGCAAGCCACCCGCCTTCGCAAAGTAGGGGTCAGGACCAGCAAAGGGCTCATCGAGACGGCCTCGACCCGGTCCGGCCGCACCGACCTCGCCGCCAAGACTGGCATTCCTCCACGAGATCTGAAGAAGTGGGTCCACCATGCCGATCTCCTGAGGGTGAAAGGCGTCGGTGCCGAGTACGCCGAGCTGCTCGTGGCTGCCGGAGTCGATACCGTCCGCGACCTTCGACGGCGCAATGCCACGGCGCTCGTGGCGAAGATCATCTCCATGAACGGGTCGGAGAAGGTCGTGCGCAGGCTTCCGACCGAGGCAATGGTCTCAGCCTGGATCGACTCGGCGGCCAACGTCGAGCCATCCATCGACAAGTAGTCAGCCCAGCAGCGACTCCAGAGCTCTCAGCTGGCCCATCAAAGCCTCGAATTCCTCGATCGTGAGTGCCTGCGCACCATCGACGATGGCCCTGGGCGGATCGGGATGCACATCGATGAGCAGACCGTCCGCGCCTACTGCGAGGGCGGCTCGGGAGAGCGACGGGACGATGTCGGCTCTCCCAGATGCGTGCGACGGGTCGACCAGCACAGGGAGATGAGTCTCGGTCTTGAGCACGGGAACTGCCGAGATGTCCAGAGTGTTTCGCGTGGATGTCTCGAAGGTCCGGATACCGCGCTCCACGAGCACGATGTCGTGATTGCCACTGTCGTATATGTATTCGGCGGCATCGAGCCACTCACCGACGGTCGCGGTCCTGCTCCGCTTGAGCATCACCGGCTTTGGCTGGCTGCCCACCTCCTTGAGCAATACATAGTTGGCCATGTTGCGCGTCCCGATGCGGAGCATGTCGGCCACGGAGGAGACAGCCTCGACATGCCGGGGATCCACCACCTCGGCGACGAAGGGCAGTCCGGTCTCGGCGCGTGCCTCCACCAGTAGGTCCAAGGCCTCCTGGCCCAATCCCTGGAAGGCATATGGCGAGGTACGCGGTTTGTATGCGTCGCCTCGCAGGATCCCCGCACCCGCGCTCGCAACCGCCCGGGCTGTGGAGAGGATCTGGTCTCTCGACTCGACTGCGCACGGCCCTGCGATCACCGAGAAGTCTCCACCGCCGATAGAGACACCACCGACTTTGACCACGGAGCTCTCCGACTGGAATTCCCTGCCCACAAAGCGAAGCGATTTCATCTCTATCCACGAACGGTAGCCGTGCGCTATCGCTCCCGATTCTCCGGCCGCCAAACCTTGGTTACCATCGGGGCATGAGCGAAACGGCCGCCACCGGCGCTACCGAGGAGGGGTATACCCCACACATCGGCGAATCTCGCCAGTACTGGCGGGACATCATCCTTGGCGTGAACGATGGTCTTGTTTCAATGTTTCTCCTGGTCGTCGGTGTGGTCGGGGGAGGCCTTGCGAGCGGCGAGGTCCTCCTGACCGCCGTCGCCGGCGCAATTGCCGGCGCAGTCTCCATGGCCGCCGGTGAATACCTCGCAACCAAGTCGCAGGACGAGGTGCTCGAGGCCGAGCTCGAGCTGGAGAGGATCCACATTCGAGACTTCCGAGACGTGGAGCTCGGTCAGCTGAGGGAGATGTTCGCGGATATGGGCGTGGTGGAAGACGACCTCGACGGCGTCGTGGCGGCCTTCGACAGGTCTGATCTGGCGCTGCTCAACGCGATGAAGTCGCTCGAGTTCGGCGTCGTGGAGTCAGAGAGGAGATCTCCGTATCTCGCCATGGCCTTCTCCGGCGGGCTCTTCTTGGTGGGGTCCGTCCCGTCGGTGCTTCCGTTCGCCTTTATCGACAACCCCGGAACCGCGCTTGCGCTAGCAACCGTTCTCGCAATGGCCGGCCTTTTCCTGGTGGGTGTCACCAAGGCGAATGTGATTCAATCGAGTCGCGTCAAGGCCGGCATGGAAAACCTCGTGATAGCCGGTATTGGTGGGGTAATCGCCTGGTTTGTTGGCGATGTGATAGGCAACACCCTCTTGGGTTGAAGCCGATTTAGCCAGTACGCATCCCCTGCTTGCATAAGTTAGCGATTGCTGTATGCTAATGATTGTGAGCGATAGCAAGCAGTCGGATCTAGGGGAGTTCATCCGCCAGCAGCGGGAACGGGCGAACCTATCGCTGCGGAGATTGGCAGATGCAGCAGGCATCTCGAACCCCTATCTGAGTCAGATAGAGAGAGGGATCAGAAAGCCATCCGCAGAGATCCTCAAGCGGCTGTCTCGAGCTCTCGAAATTTCGGCCAACTCGATGTATTCGAAAGCCGGTTTGATCGACGATGACTTCGAGTCCCCGTCGGTCTTCGACGCGATCGACGCTGACGCGTCCCTTACGTCAGAACAGAAGAAAGTGCTGCTCGACCTGTACCGGAGCATGAGCCGGGCAAACGGGCTGGCAGCTGAGAACGACCAAAGCAAGGAGTAGACATGCAGGCGAAGAACGTCCTGTACGCAGCCGTCGGCGCACCAGTCGTCGCTGCCAAGAAGGTCACCGACACTGTGGGTGACCTGAGAAACAGGTTCACCTCGGAGGCCAACGATTACAGCAAGGCCGCCGAGAAGGCCATGGAGTCCTGGGCCGCGGAGGGCGAGAAGCTCGTCACCCGTGTCGCGGACAACGAGAGAGTCGAGGAACTCGCCTCGCGGGTCGACCTCGATCAGGCCAGGGAGCAGGTCGGCAAGCTGCGCACGCAGCTCGAGGACATGCTCGACACCTGGCGGCAGTCCTTCCGTCCCGAGAAGACGGTGGAGAAGGTCGAAGTGACGGAGGCTGAGAAGCCCGCCGCCAAGACCTCCGCTGCCAAGAAGCCGGCCGCCAAGAAG
>ERZ869936.437-NODE-437-length-40093-cov-6.550977_pt1 | contig 40093 bp, 35 predicted proteins | sample MGYA00520876_ERZ869936 | MGnify/ENA primary metagenome ERZ869936 (study PRJEB32218, sample SAMN09650985) | biofilter metagenome | isolation source: enrty point of leading RO module | place: Saudi Arabia: Thuwal, RO plant located on Red Sea | collected 2016-02-17 ... | reverse complement strand
AGCAGGGCCATCTCAATTTGTGTTGTGGCAAGAAATCGAGCACTATTGCATTTGGTGGGTCTTCCCTTTGGTATCCGAGATTTCAATCAGTAGACCGTCTGACCGGCACGCTTCATCGCTCTATCCAAGCCTGAAATCAGAATGCGGAGTAATGGAAAGCCCTGTGAATTCAGAGTCAGCAAAGTCAGGTAGCCCTGATTTTGGAGTCGCAGGCGGTCTGGGCGCTTCCATCCCCGGAATGGTTTGATAAATTGGAAATTTCTCCGAGTAAGCCTGCGGTCCCAATGCTTTCGCGCCATCGTCATCTCCCGTTCGCCATTCCGCTTTCCATGGTCGCCTTGTGCGGCTTGGGCACGGGCGGGGCGGCGGACGAGCGGCTCGACTTCAGCCGGGACGTGCGGCCGATCCTCAGTTCGAAGTGCTTTTCCTGCCACGGACCCGATTCGCAGAACCGCGACTCGGAATACCGGATGGACACCGAGGAGGGGGCCTTCGCCGAGATCGACGGCCGGCCTGCGATTGTCCGCGGTGACCCCGGGAAGAGCGAGATCATCCGCCGCATTCTCAGTGACGACCCGGACGTCCTGATGCCGCCGCCCAAGCACAAGCGCCCGTTGAGCGAGGAGGAGATCGCGACGCTCACCCGCTGGGTCGAGGAAGGTGCCCCGTACAGCGGGCACTGGGCCTACCAGCCGGTCGAGCGTCCGGCGGTGCCCGAGGTGAAGGCGGATGCCGCCGGTCCGGTGGACGCCTTCATCGCGGCGGAGTTGGAGAAGGAGGGCCTGGGGTTCTCGTCCCAGGCGCCGCCTGAGACCTTGGTCCGCCGGCTTTATCTCGATCTGACCGGACTCCCGCCGACACCGGCGCAAGTCGATGAGTTTCTCGAGGACCCGGAGGCCAACTTCGAGCCGACCATCGACCGGATCATGGGCACGGAGGTCTTCGCCGAGCGGATGGCCATGGAGTGGCTCGACGTCGCCCGCTTCGCCGACACCAACGGCTACTCGATCGACGATCATCGCGACATGTGGGTGTGGCGCGACTGGGTGATCGAGGCGTTCCGCGGGAACATGCCGTACGACCGGTTCATCCTCGAGCAGATGGCCGGCGACCTGCTGGAGAACCCGACGCCGCGTCAACTCGTGGCGACCGGTTTCCTGCGCAACAGCATGAACACCCACGAGGGCGGCACGATCCCCGAGGAATACCGGGTCGCCGCCATCGCCGACAAGATCGACACGGTCTCGACCGCCTTTCTCGGACTCACCGTGAAGTGCGCCCAGTGTCACGACCACAAGTACGATCCGGTCTCGATGCGCGACTACTACCGGTTCTACGCCTTCTTCAACACCTCGACCGAACCCGGTTACGGCGCGACCAACGGCAACACCAAGCCCTTCGTCGAGGTCGAGCCCATCGTGCAGGATGATGCCGCCTGGAGGGAGTCGCTCGAACGCCGGATCGCGACGCTGGAGCATTTCAAGGGACATCCGGAGGAAGTGTTGCGCCCGGATGAACTCAACGACGACCAGATCGGCAAGGTGCGCAAGAGCCTCGACGGCGAGATCGGCCTGCTGCGCAAGGAACTGAAGTCGGGCAAGACCTCGGCGATGGTGATGGACACGGGCGCCGCCGATCGCAAGACGCACATCCTCGACCGCGGGGCCTACGACCAGCCGACCGTCGAGGTCACTGCGGGCATCCCGGAAATCTTCGGCGCCCTGCCGGAGGGCGTGCCCGCCGACCGGCTGGCGTTGGCGAAGTGGCTGATCGATCCTTCCCACCCGCTGACCGCGCGGGTGACGGTCAACCGCTACTGGCAGATGCTGTTCGGTACCGGCATCGTGAAAACCGCCGAGGACTTCGGTTCGCAGGGCGAATGGCCGTCCCATCCCGAGCTTCTCGATTTCCTTGCCGCCGAGTTCGTTGCTTCGGGCTGGGACGTGCGGGCACTGCTCAAGTCGATGCTGCTCACGCGCACCTACCGCCAGTCGTCGGTCGTCGGTCGGGAACTCCTGGAAAAGGATCCGCTCAATCGTCTCCTCGCGCGTGCTCCGCGGTTCCGGCTTCCCGCCGAGATGGTGCGCGACAACGCGCTGGCCGTCGCGGGGCTGCTCAATCGGGAGGTCGGCGGGCGCAGCGTCTATCCGCCGCAGCCGAAGGGCCTGTGGAAGGAGGTCAGCCACTTCGGCTACCCCGGCTTCTTCTCCGCCCAGCACTACTTCCCGGATCGCGGCGACGAGGTCTATCGTCGCAGCTTCTACACCTTCTGGAAACGCACCTCGCCGCCGCCGGTGATGACCACCTTCGACGCGCCCAACCGGGAGACCTGCGCCGCCCGCCGCTCCGCCACCAACACGCCGCTCCAGGCGCTTGCATTGATGAACGCGCCGCAGTTCGTCGAGGCGTCGCGGGGACTCGCCGAACGCATGCACGCCGCCGGCGGGTCGGCCGCCGAGTGGATCGATGCCGGCTTCCGCCTCGCCACCGGCCGCCTGCCGAGCGAGCTTGAGCGCGATCTGCTGGAAGAGGCGCTCGAAAGCCAGCGGGCCTACTTCGGCGAGGATCCGCAACGGGCCCGCGACTATCTGGGAGCCGCCGGAGCTTCCGCCGGAGCCTCCGATCCGGTTCAGGCCGCGGCGCTGCAGACCGTCGCCTCTCTCATTCTCAACCTCGACGAAACCATCACCCGCGAATGAAGGCCGACGACAATTGGATCCGCCCGACTTTCGCTTGGGAATGGGACCGCCCAGGCGCCAAGTCCGCCAACGAGTTACCAATCAACAACTGCATCGGTCGTGCTTGGTGATCTTTGCGTCTTGGCGGTGAATTCACCTTTTTCAATCTTCCCCTGACCTGCGCATGAGCCCCGAACTGATCAAACGCCGCACCTTCCTCGGCCGGACCTCGGGCGGGCTGGGAGCCATGGCGCTCGGCTCGTTGCTGGGCGAGACCGCACGGGCCAGCGGGATGCCCGGGTTGCCGGTCCTGCCGCACTTCCGTCCGACGGCGAAGCGGGTGATCTACCTGTTCATGTCCGGCGGGCCGTCCCACATCGACCTCTTCGACTACAAACCGGAGCTGGAGAAGCGCCACGGCGAGGAGCTCCCCGACAGCATCCGCGGCAACCAGCGACTGACCGGCATGACCTCCGGCCAGAAGAGCTTTCCCGTGTGCGGGTCGATCGGAAAGTTCGCCCGGCACGGCAAGAGCGGGACATGGGTCAGCGACCTGCTGCCATACACTTCGAAGATCATCGACGACATCGCGGTGGTCCGCTCTGTGCACACCGAGGCGATCAACCACGACCCCGGCATCACGCTCATCAACACCGGCTCGCAGATTCCCGGTCACCCGAGCGCCGGCGCGTGGGCGAGCTACGGTCTGGGTAGTAACAACCGCAACATGCCGGCCTACATCGTCCTGATCTCGCAGGGCACCGGCAAGAACCCCGGCCAGCCGATCTTCTCGCGCCTGTGGGGCAGCGGCTTCCTGCCGTCAAGCCACCAGGGCGTGCAGCTCCGCAGCAGCGGCGACCCGGTGCTCTACCTCAAGGATCCGCCCGGCATCACTCGCGAGAACCGCCGTGCCCAGCTCGACGTGCTCGGCGAGCTCAACGGCCTCAAACTCGACGCCCACGGCGACCCGGAGATCGCGACCCGCATCGCGCAGTACGAGATGGCCTTCCGCATGCAGGTCGCCGCGCCCGAGATCGCCGACCTTTCCGACGAGCCCGAAAGCACCTTCAAGCTCTACGGCGACGACGCCCGCCAGCCCGGCACCTATGCCTACAACTGCCTGATGGCGCGCCGCATGGCCGAACGGGACGTGCGCTTCATCCAGCTTTTCCACCGCGGCTGGGACCAGCACCTCGAGCTCCAGAAACACCTGCGCGCCCAGTGCAAGGACACCGACCAGGCCTCGGCGGCGCTGGTCATCGACCTCAAGCAGCGTGGCCTGCTCGAGGACACGCTGGTGATCTGGGGCGGTGAGTTCGGCCGCACCGCCTACAGCCAGGGCAAGCTCGGCGCAGGCCGCGACCACCACGGGCGATGCTTCAGCATGTGGCTCGCCGGCGGCGGGGTGAAGGGCGGCACGACCTACGGCACCACCGACGACTACGCCTACAACATCGCCGAAAACGGCTGCCACATCCGCGACCTCAACGCGACGATGCTCCACACCCTCGGCATCGACCACGAGCGCTTCACCTTCCGCTTCCAGGGCCTCGAAAACCGCCTCACCGGCGTCGAGGAGGCGCATGTGATCAAGGGCATCCTCGCCGACCGGGTCCGGTCGGCCTGAAGCGCTGGCTTGCCGTTTGCATTTGGGTGTGTTACACGCTTGCTCATGAGTAACACACTCACCATCCGCCTGCCGGACGAACTGAGCGAATGGCTGGAGGAGCAATCCCGCGTGACGGGTCTGCCGAAGGGAAGGATCGTCAAGGAACAGCTCGAACGCCTGAGGCATGCCCAAGCGATCCAGCCCTTTCTGGAACTCGCAGGTCGGGTGGATGGAACGCCGGATCTCAGCGAAAAGAAGGGCTTCTCGAAGTGAAGGCGATCGCCGACACGGGTTTCCTCGTGGCCTTCGCCAACCGTCGGGACCGCCACTTTTCCTGGGCCTGCTCGCTCGCCATGCAGGTCCATGAGCCGATGCTGACCTGTGAGGCGGTCCTGGCCGAGAGTGCGTTCCATCTCGGCGACAGTGGGCTGGTTCTCGCCATGCTCGAAAAGGGCTTGGTGCGGGTGGCTTTCGATGTGGAGAGCCACCGGGCGGAACTGGACAAGCTGGCGCGTCGCTATGCGGACCGGCAGCCGGATCTCGCCGACCTGTGCCTGATCCGCATGAGCGAGCTCCACCGGGATCATCCCGTCATCACCGTCGATGGCGACTTCCGGATCTACCGCCGCAACCGGCGCGAAGTCATTCCGGTGCTGATGCCCTCCGGCTGACCATCGAGGAACCTGCCATGAAGCGAATCTTGTTCTTGTTGCCCGGGGTCTTGCCGCTTGTCGGCGCGACCGGCGATGTCGGCCGGGTCCGCTTCAATCAGGACATTCGGCCCATCCTCTCGGACCGCTGCTTCGCCTGCCACGGACCCGACGAGGCGGCTGTCGAGGCCGGTCTCCGCCTTGATCTGGAGGAGCGGGCCAAAGCCGACCTCGGCGGCTATCGGGCGATCGTGCCGGGACGACCGGAGGAGAGTGAGTTGATTCGCAGGATCGAAAGCGAGGACCCGGGTGAAGTCATGCCGCCTCCCGAGGCTCACCTTGCTCTTACCGCGGAGGAGAAATCGGTGCTGAGGCGCTGGATCGAACAGGGAGCGGAGTGGCAGGGGCATTGGTCGTTCCAGCCGCTCGAGCCTCCGGCGGTGCCCGCGAGGGAAGGGTGGGGGAGCAACCCGATCGACGCCTTCGTGCTGCAACGCCTGCGCGAGGAAAAACTCGAACCCGCGCCCGCCGCCGAGCCGGTCGCCTGGCTGCGCCGCGTCACCCAGGACCTCGCCGGCCTGCCGCCGACGCCGGCGCAGATCGATGCCTTCACCGCCGACTCTTCCGCCGGGGCGCGGGCCGCGGTCGTCGATCGCCTGTTGGAAAGCGACGATTTCGCCGAGCGCATGACCGCGGTCTGGCTCGACAACGCCCGCTACGCCGACAGCAACGGCTTCCAGTTCGACAACGAACGCACGATGTGGCCGTGGCGCGACTGGGTGATCGAAGCCTTCCGCGCCAACATGCCCTTCGACCGCTTCGTCACCGAGCAACTCGCCGGTGATCTGTTGGAAGAACCGACCCGCGAACAGCTCATCGCCACCGGCTTCCTGCGCAACCACGGCTACTCGATCGAGGGCGGCATCATCGACGAGGAATACCGGGTGATGTACGCCAATGACAAGACGGCCACCTTCGGCACGCTGTTCCTCGGCCTCACGCTCGACTGCGCCCGCTGCCACGACCACAAGTACGACCCGGTCAGCATCGAGGAATACTACTCGATCTACGCCTTCTTCAACACCAGCGCCGAGAAGGGCGCGCCGGGCGAGGACGGCCGCAAGCTGAAGGCCGCGCCGCCCTTCCTCGAACTGGAGGCCGGGGGCGGCCCGGTGCGGGCGATGATCATGAAGGAGCAGCCGCGCGAAACCTTCGTGCTCGGGCAGGGCCAGTTCGACCAGCCCGGCGACAAGGTCAGTCCGCGCACGCCGGAAGTTCTGCCGCCCTTCGACGGCCACCGGCCCGACCGCCTCGGCCTCGCCGAGTGGCTCACCGCCGACGCGAATCCGCTCTTCGCGCGGGTCACCGTCAACCGCCTGTGGCAGCACTTCTTCGGCCGGGGTCTGGTGAAGACAGTCGACAACTTCGGCGTCCAGGGCGAGCTGCCGACCCATCCCGAACTGCTCGACTGGCTGGCGTTCGAGTTCCGTGAAAGCGGCTGGGACCTGCGGCATGTGATCCGTCTCATCGTGCTCTCGGACACCTACGGCCAGTCGGCGGATTTCCGCGACGATGTCGATGATCCGGAGAACCGCCTGCTCGCGCGGGGTCCGAGCTTCCGCTTGTCGGGGGAAATGATCCGCGACCAGGCGCTCGCCGCCAGCGGCCTGCTGGTGAGAAAGGTCGGCGGCCCGAGCGTGAAACCCTACCAGCCCGACGGGGTGTGGGAGGATCTGAATGCGCCCCCCTCCCACGCCGAGGAATACCTGCAGGGCACCGGCGACGACCTCTATCGCAAGAGTCTCTACACCTACTGGCGCCGCGCCGCGCCGCATCCGGCGATGCTCGCCTTCGACGCGCCGAGTCGCGACGTCTGCACCGTTGAGCGCGCCACCACCAACACCCCGCTGCAGGCGCTCGTCACCCTGCACGGCCCGACCTATCTCGAGGCCGCCCGCAAGCTCGCGGAGACCGGGCTCGGTGCCCCGGCCCCGATCGATTTCGCCTTCCGCCGCGTGCTTTCCCGCTATCCGACCGATCGCGAGCGCGGCATCCTTGCGGAGCTGCACGGCGAGCGGCTCGATCATCATCGGCGGCATCCGGCGGCCACGGATCGCCTGTTAGGCATCGGCGAAAGTCCGGTGGCCACCGGCCTCGACCGCGCCGAACTCGCGGCGCTGACCGACGTCTGCCACGCGATTTTCAACCTCAGCGAAACCGTGACCCGCCAGTGACCATGGATCCGATCCTGCTGAACATGACCCGCCGCCGCGCGTTGCAGACCGTGGGCGGCGGGCTCGGCTCGATGGCGCTCGGCAGCCTGTTCGCCGAGGAAACCGGCGTGCCGCTCGGCGCGGATCACCGTCCGAAGGCGAAACGCGTGATCTACCTGTTCCAGTCCGGCGGGCCGTCCCAGACCGACCTCTTCGACCACAAGCCGGCACTCGCGAAGTTCCATGGTCAGGACATTTTCTCGAAGGTCGAGCAGTCCGGACGCCTCACCGGATTCACCGACGGCCACAAGGTCCACCCGATCATCAACACCCGCTACGCCTTCAAGCGGCACGGCGAGTGTGGGTCGTCGGTCAGCGAGCTGCTGCCGCACCTCGGGGCCATCAGCGACGAGCTGTGCACCATCCGCTCGGTCAGCACCAAGCCGGTCAACCACGACCCGGCGCTGACTTTCATGCAGACCGGCCACAACCTGCCGGGTCGCCCGAGCATGGGTTCGTGGCTGAGCTACGGGCTCGGGTCGATGAACCGCAACCTGCCCGACTTCGTCGTCCTCGTCTCGAAGGGCGACCTCCCGAACATGCAGCCGCTCAACGCCCGGCTGTGGGGCAACGGGTTCCTTCCCGGCAAGCACCAGGGCGTGCGGCTGCGCTCCGGCAGCGAGCCGGTGCTTTATCTGAAAGACCCGACCGGCAAGAGCCTTGCCGAACGCCGCCGGATGCTCGATGCGATCCACCAGCTCAACGAGCAGGAGCTCGCCCGCAGCGGCAACCCGGAGATCGCCACGCGGATCAGCCAGTATGAAATGGCCTTCCGCATGCAGAGTTCCATCCCCGAGCTGGCCGACCTCGCGGACGAGCCCGAGTCGACCTTCAGGCTCTACGGCGAGGACGCGCGCACGCCCGGCACCTACGCCTTCAACTGCCTGATGGCCCGCCGGCTCGCCGAGCGCGACGTCCGTTTCATCCAGCTCTACCACTCGGGCTGGGACCACCATTTCAACCTGCCCGACCACCTGCCGAAGCGCTGCCGCGAGACCGACCAGGCCAGCGCCGCGCTCATTCTCGACCTGAAACAACGCGGGCTGCTGGAGGACACCGTCGTCATCTGGGGTGGCGAATTCGGTCGCACCGCCTTCAGCCAGAGCGGCAAGGTCGCCGAGTCCTACGGCCGCGACCACCACGCGGCCTGCTTCACCAAGCTCGTCGCCGGCGGCGGCTTCAAGGCGGGGCTGAATTACGGCGAAACCGACGACTTCTCCTATCAGGTCGTGCGCGACGAGGTGCCGGTTCACGACCTGCACGCGACCGTGCTGCACCAGCTCGGCATCGACCACGAGAAGCTGACGTATCTGTTCCAGGGGCGGCGCTACCGCCTGACGGACGTCGAAGGCCGGGTCGTCCGCGATCTGCTCGCGTGAAGGGCGAGGCTCCGCTTCAAGATTGTGCCGTCGAGGCACCGCGGATAGGTCTTGGGCGTGCCTCCCGACGAACTGCCCAAGGCCTTGTGGATCCTGCTCGGAGCGAATACCGGCCTCCTGCTGGTGCTCTGGCTCGGCCAGCTCGTGCAGGGCGCCCGTCTGCGCCGGATCGAGCGGCGGCTTGCGCCGACACCGCCTTCCGACCTGCAGCGGATCAAGTCCGAGAGCAGGGAAGGCAAGCGCCTGTTCGAGAACTGGCTCGATGAGGATCCCTCCCGCCGCGAGCTTCCGAAGAAGGAGCAGTTCGCCGGATTCCGGAAATGGCGGGCCGAGCAGGGGATGAACTGGGACCCGGAACGGCCGGGGGATTGAGATTCGGTCGCGATAACGGGCCCCTCACAACCGCGCATCATTTTTCAGAAATCCAGCGGTTTTTCCGGTTGCCAGTCGGGGAACGGTTTGCAACATCGGCGCGCCCCGCCGGGAGACCTTGTCCGGCAAGGCGCCGAGATCGCTTGTGAAAAATTTCACAAGCTCATGTTTTTCCCCGCCGCAGAGCATTCCGTCGTTGACCATGGCCAACTTCTTCCCGCGCTGGACCAATCTCCTGCCCTTCAAGATCGGAATCTGCGTGATCGCCCTCGGCGCGGGAGTCGTGGCGGCCTTCACCTACTACGCGACGCCCAAGACGCAGGCGGTCGGCTACCAGCCGTCCCAGCCGATTCCGTTCTCGCACCGGATCCACGTCGAGCAGGTCGGGCTCGACTGCCGCTACTGCCATTCGTTCGTCGATGTCTCGGGCCACTCGAACGTGCCGACCTCGAACACCTGCTGGAACTGCCACCAGCACGTGCAGAAGGAGAGCCCGAAGCTGCAGCCGCTGCGCGACCGCTTCGATCCCGAGCATCCGGACTTCGGCAAGCCGGTCGAGTGGGTGCGGATCCACAAGGTGCCGGACTACGCCTACTTCAACCACGCCGCCCACGTGAACCGCGGCATTTCCTGCCAGAGCTGCCACGGCCGGGTCGACCAGATGGAGGTCGTCTACCAGGCGGAGAACCTGTCGATGGGCTGGTGCCTCGAGTGCCACCGCGCGCCGGAGAAGCACCTGCGGCCGATGGAGGAGGTCTACAATCTCGAATACGATCCGGAGAAATACATCGCGGCGAACCCGCATCTCGGGGTCGAGACGACCGAAGAACTGGGCCTCAAGCTCAAGGAATTGTGGCAGGTCCAGCCCCGCGAGTCCTGCGCCACCTGCCACCACTGATTTTTCTCCCTTTCGCCGACCCATGAGCAAACGCATCTGGCATCACCCCGAAGCGCCGACCGACGAAACCACCGTCGCCTGGCGCAGCACGGGTCAGCTCGAGAACACCGCTGAATTCCGCGAGTGGCTGGAGCGCGAGTTTCCCCGCGGCGCCGCGGAAATGGCGAACGAGGAGGAGGCGGAGACCTCCCGCCGGAGCTTCCTTAAGCTGATGGGCGCCTCGACCGCGCTGGCCGGCTTCGGCATGGCCGCCTGCCGCCGTCCCGAGGCCCACATCCTGCCCTACGCGCAGGCTCCCGAGTGGGTCATCCCCGGCAAGGCGACCTACTACGCCAGCAGTTTCCCGCGCATGGGTGGCGCCACGCCGCTGGTGGTGACCTCCTTCGAGGGTCGTCCGACCAAGCTCGCGCCGAACACGCTGCACCCCGACAACGCTGGTACCGATGCCTTCGCCCAGGCCTCGGTGCTCGATCTCTACTCGCCCTATCGCTCGACCCGGGTGCTGAAGAACGGCCAACCCTCGTCGCGCAAGGATTTCGAGGCGGCCTTCGCGGCGATCGCCAAGGACAAGGAGGCGAAGATCGGCGTCCTGTTCGGCCGCGACGATTCGCCGACCCGCGCCCGCCTGCGCAAGGAACTCGCCGCGAAGTTTCCCAACGCGAGATTCTACGGCTACGAGGCGCTCGAAGGCGAGGCCCACAGGGCCGCCGGCGACGGCAACCGCTACGTCGCCGATTTCTCCAAGGCCGACCGCATCGTTTCGCTCGACTGCGATTTCGCCGAGCTCGATCCGGTCGGGCCGGTCACGCCGTTCTTCGATCGCCGCAAGCCGGAGGGCAGGGGCTACGACCAGAAGCCGTCGAAGGACGGTCTGAACCGCCTCTACTCGGTGGAGAGCGGCTTTTCGCTGACCGGCGGGATGGCCGACCACCGCCTGCGGATCAAGCCGAGCCAGTTGCTGCAGGTCGCCGCCCGGATCGCCAAGGGTCTCGGTGCCGACGCCCCGGCCGGTGGCGTTCCGGAATCCGACCAGCGCCTGAGCGACTGGATCGATCCGATGGTAGAGGATCTCAAGGAGCACGGCGGTCGCTCGATCGTGGTCGCCGGTTCCCGCGCGCCCGAGGTCGTCCACCACTTCGTCGCCGCGATCAACGCCAAGCTCGGCAACGTCGGCGAGGGCAAGCCGCTGCGCTTCGTCGCGACCGGCAACGCCGGCCTCGGCGACATCGAGGCGCTCACCGCCGACCTGAAATCGGGCGCCGTCCAGCACCTGCTGCTCTTCACCCCGTCCAACCCCGTTTTCGACGCGCCGGCCGACCTCAAGTTCGGCGAGGCGCTGGCCAAGGTCGTGACGAGCATCCATTTCGGCCTGCGCACCGACGCCACCGCCCATGCGGCGACCTGGCACGTGCCGGCCAGCCACTATCTCGAAAGCTGGTCGGACAGCCGCACCGCGAACGGCGTCCACACCGTGGTCCAGCCGCTCATCCTGCCGCTCTATCCCGACTGCGCGAGCGAGCTGGAAGTGCTCGCCGCCCTGCTTTCCGAGGAGGGGACGCTGATGACCGGGGAAGGGGAGGAAGGCGCGGCCTCGCCGGCCCACGCGGAAATCCGCAAGACCTTCCAAGGCATTGCCGGCGAGAAGGAGGAGGATTGGAAGAAGTTCCTCCGCGACGGCTTCTACGCCGACTCGAAATACGAGGACGCCGAGATCGAACTCGACTCCGACCGCGCCCTCGAACTCGCGAATGCCGCGCCCGTCCCGAAGGACGGCGGGCTGGAGGTCGTTTTCGCCACCGATGGTTCGATCTACGACGGCCGCTGGATCGACAACGGCTGGCTGCAGGAGGCGCCCGACCCGATTTCGAAGGTGTCGTGGGACAATGTCGCGCTGATCGCGCCGAAGACCGCGAAGGAACTGGGCCTCTACGACAAGATCGTGAAGCTCGAGACCCCGACCGCCGCGGTGCCGCCCGACAAGGAAGGCTCGAAGCGCTCCGGGCAGCTCATCAGCATCAAGGTGAACGGCGTCGAGGTCGAGGTGCCGGTCCAGATCGGCTTCGGCCAGGCCGAGGACACGATCATCGTCAGCCTCGGCTACGGCCAGGGTTTCAATGCCGACGACGAACTCGGTCGCGGCCCGCTCAACGAGAACCACGTCGGACTCGTCGGCGTGAACTCCGGCTTCAACGTCTATCCACTGCGCACCACCGCCGCCGGATACTTCGCCGCGCTGGACGGGGCGCCGGTGACGACCGGCCGACGCTACTCGATCGCCGCGGTCCAGGAGCACCATTCGATGTATGGCCGCGCTTTGGCCCGGGAGGTTTCGACCCTCGAAGACAAGAAGAAGGGCGATTTCGAGCACCAGCTCGCCAGCGTGAAGAAGCACGGCATGGATTCCCACGTCCCGCCGAACATCTCGCTCTACAAGGCCGAGCTTCCCACGGATCCGCTCCACCAGTGGGGCATGGCGATCGACCTCAGCTCCTGCACCGGCTGCAACGCCTGCCTCGTCGCCTGTCAGGCCGAGAACAACATCCCGATCGTCGGCAAGGAACAGCTCGCGATGGGCCGCGAGATGCACTGGATCCGCATGGACCGCTACTTCGCCGTCCAGCCGCTCAAGGACAAGGACGGCAACTACGTCGAGGAGAACGGCGAGAAGGTCTACGACGAGGAGAACATCGAGCTGATCCCGCAGCCCGTCGCCTGTGTCCAGTGCGAGTCGGCCCCGTGCGAGACCGTCTGCCCGGTGAACGCCACGGTCCACACCGAGGACGGCCTCAACGCGATGGCCTACAACCGCTGCATCGGCACCCGCTACTGCGCGAACAACTGCCCCTACAAGGCCCGCCGCTTCAATTTCTTCGACTACAACAAGCGCAACCCGCTGATCCCCGCGAACCTGTATCGCGGTCCGCTAGGCGAGAAGCAGGTCGGCACCGCCGCCCACCTCCAGCGCAACCCGAACGTCTCGGTCCGCATGCGCGGCGTGATGGAGAAATGCACCTACTGCGTGCAGCGTCTCAAGGACTCGACGATCCGCCAGAAGCGCCGTCAGAAGGAGAAATCGCTCGCCACCGGCGACTCGGCGGAAACCAGGATCGGCACGCCGGAGCTGCGGATCCCGGTCGATTCGGTGAAGGTCGCCTGCCAGGAAGCCTGCCCGTCGGACTGCATCACCTTCGGCAACCTGCTCGACGAGAAGGACAGCCGCATGGTCCGGGCCAAGCACGTCGAACGGAACTACGACCTCCTCAACTACATCGGCACCCGCCCGCGCACCAGCTACCTGGCCCGGGTGAAGAATCCGAACGGAAGGATGCCGAACGCCGCGAGCATCGGCAAAGCCACCATTCACATGCACTATGCCGCGGAGCGGCAGACATTAAGTTAATTAGGATTATTGAGTTAATTAAGGACCCGTGAAGCGAGCTGGCCGGATTACCCCAATTTCCTAATCACCCAATTTTCCAATTTCACATCCGAAGGATGATCACTGAAACCAAACCGACCCGCGAGGGACCGAAGCTTCCGGTCCTCAAGCGCGAGAAGTTGATCCTCAACGACCGGTCCTACCACTGGATCACCGAGCGGATCTGCGGCGTGTTGGAAAACCGCCAGCCCTTCCTGTGGTGGCTGCTGTTCATCCCGAGCTCGATCATCGCCGCGGTCGGCGTCGGATTCGGCCTGTTCCACCTGGTATCGACCGGTGTCGGTGTCTGGGGAAACACCAACCGCGTGATGTGGGGTTGGCCGATCGTCAACTTCGTCTTCTGGATCGGCATCGGCCACGCCGGGACACTGATCTCGGCCATCCTCTTCCTCACCCGCCAGAACTGGCGGACCTCGATCAACCGCGCCGCCGAGGCCATGACGATCTTCGCCGTGATGTGCGCGGGCATTTTCCCCGCCTTCCACGTCGGCCGCGTGTGGATGGCCTGGTTCCTCGCCCCCATCCCCAACGCCAACGCGATCTGGCAGAACTTCAAGTCGCCGCTGCTGTGGGACGTGTTCGCCGTCTCGACCTACTTCACCATCTCGCTGATCTTCTGGTATCTCGGCATGGTCCCGGACCTCGCGACCATCCGCGACCGCTGCAAGCCGGGCCTGCGCAAGCTGCTCTACGGGCTCTTCTCGCTCGGCTGGCGCGGCGGCAACCGCCAGTGGAGCCACTACGAGATGGCCTACCTGCTGCTCGCCGCCCTCTCGACGCCGCTGGTGCTCTCGGTGCACTCGGTCGTCTCCTTCGACTTCGCCACCTCGGTCGTGCCCGGCTGGCACACCACCATCTTCCCGCCGTACTTCGTCGCCGGCGCCATCTTCGGCGGCTTCGCGATGGTGCTCACCATCATGGTTCCGGCCCGCTTCATCTACGGGCTGCAGGACCTGATCACGATGAAGCACATCGACAACATGGCGAAGATCATCCTGCTGACGGGCACGATCGTCGGCTACGCCTACCTGATGGAGCTCTTCGTCGCCTTCTACTCCGGCGCGAAATACGAGATGGAGGCATTCAAGTACCGCATCACCGGTCCCTACAACTGGGCCTACTTCTGCATGATGTTCTGCAACGTCATCTCGCCGCAGGTCTTCTGGTTCAAGTGGTGCCGCGAGAACCTGTGGGTCGTGATGGCCGTGGCGATGTGCGTGAACATCGGCATGTGGTTCGAGCGCTTCGTCATCATCGTCACCACGCTGGCCCGCATGTGGCTGCCGGGTGACTGGAAGTACTACTCCGCCAGCGGCCAGGACATGCTTCTCTTCATCGGCACGATCGGGATGTTCCTCACCCTGTTCCTTCTCTTCCTGCGATTCCTGCCCTGCATCAACATCGCCGAGGTGAAGTGGACGCTGCCGGAGTCCGACCCGCACCACGACGACCACGAGGAGCACCCGGACGAAGGCGTCGATCCCGAGGCCGCCTACCAGCAGGAACTCCACTCACCCGCCGCCAGGGAGGCCACGGCATGAGGGTCTTGGAACTTGGAACTTTTCACTTGGAACTTCTGACGTGAGCACCACCCGCAAACGAGTCTACGGCTACCTCGCCGAGTTCAAGAGCGCCTCCGCCCTCTACAAGGCCGCGGAAAAGGTGCGCGACGCCGGCTTCCGCAAGTGGGACTGCCATTCGCCGTATCCGATCCACGGTCTCGACGGCGCCATGGGCATCAAGCGCTCGATCCTTCCTTGGTTCGTGTTCTTCGGCGGAGCCACCGGTCTCGCCACCGGCTTCCTGCTGGCCTTCATCACCCAGGTGAAGATCTACCCGACCGTCGTCCAGGCCAAGCCGACCAACATCTTCACCGTGCCGGCCTTCTTCCCGCCGATGTTCGAGCTGACGATCCTTTTCTCCGGCTTCACCGTGCTCTTCGGCCTGCTCGCGCTGATCAAGCTGCCGCGACTCAACCACCCGCTCTTCTCCAGCCGCCAGTGCCACCGCGCCACCTACGACGCCTTCTTCATCGCCATCCAGGCCCGCGATCCGAAGTGCAACCCCGACGGCACCCGCTCGCTCCTTGAGGAGATCGGCGGCTCGAACATCGAACTCGTCGAGGAGGAGGACTGACCGCCACGCCGAAGTTCCAAGTGAAAAGGGCCAAGTTCCAACACCCGCCACGCTTCCGCTCCCCGATTTCCCAATCTCCCGATTTCCCAATCTCTCCGTCGAAGACACCGTGAAATACTTCTTCCTCGCCTACGCGATCATCGCCGCCCTGGTTATCGGGCTGCTGCCGATGCGCGGTGAAAAGCGCGCCGAGACGCCGTTGCGCATCTTCCCCGACATGGACGACCAGGACAAACTCAAGGCGCAGAAGCCCGACGAGTTCTTCGCCGACGGCGCCGGCGGGCGTCATCCGGTCGACGGCACCCGGCCGCTCGGCTTCCTCCCGGACGGCGAGGACGAACTCGGCGGAGTGCCCGAGTACGAGTTCGGCGGCGGCACCGGCTACTACGCGACCGGTGGCATCGAGGGTTACTATTCGAACGGCATGCCCGAGGAAGTCGGGCTCGACGAGGGCAACGTGGTGCCCTTCCTCCGCCGCGGGCAGGAGGTCTACAACATCAACTGCATGCCCTGCCACGGGAAGTCGGGCGACGGCCTCGGGGTCGCCGCCAGCTACGGCGTGCCCGGTGTCGCGAACCTGACGCTCGATAACTTCAGGCAGCCCGCCTATCCGGACGGCCGGATGTTCGACGTCATCACCAACGGCAAGGGCAACATGGGCGCCTACAAGCACAACATCCCGCTGCGCGACCGCTGGGCCGTGGTGGCCTACGTCCGCGCGCTTCAGACCGCCCGCAAGGCGCCGCTTTCCGATCCCTCGATCAAGGCCGCCTTCGAAACCCAGCAACAGGAGCAGGCCGCCCGCTGAACCCTCATCCCGTCATGGCATCCCATTTCGTCACCTCCGCAGACATCCCCGCCGACGGCGAGCGGCTGCAGAACGCCACGGCCTCGAAGGTCAAGATGGTCTCCGGCGGCCTCTGCGCGCTGCTTTCGCTGGTCAGCGTGGTGCTGCTGTTCTTCGCGCCGGAGCAGGTCCGCGCGCCCTTCGCCTACTCCTGGCTGTTCGCCTTCTTCTTCTTCTTCACCCTCGCCATCGGCGGGATCTTCTGGACGCTGCTTCACAACGTCTCGAACTCGGGGTGGGGGACCTCCGTCCGGCGCGTGATGGAGAATCTCGGCTCGGTGTATCCGTGGCTCTTCATCTTCGCCATCCCGCTGCTCTGCCCGGCGGTCCAGCAGTACCTCTACGAGTGGATGACGACCCACCGCGAGGGTCTCTCGCAGGAGGGCGTGGGGCTTTTCGACGGCTTCATGTTCGGTTTCTACGGGTCGGACTCGCTCAAGGCCTGGTTTTACGAGCACCACCACGCGCTGCTGGAATACAAGGCCTGGTACATGAACCTCTTCGCCTGGTATGTGCGGATGATCTTCTACTTCGTCGCGATGAGCCTCGTCATCCGCGGCCTGCGCAACCTGTCGGTCGCCCAGGACACCGATCCGAAGCCGGGCACCAAGCGCCTGTTCCAGGCCCGCTTCCACTCGACCTACACGCTCATCCTCTTCGCCATCACCATCACCTTCGCCGCCTTCGACCTGCTGATGGGTCTCGACTTCAAGTGGTTCTCCACCATGTGGGGCGTCTATCTCTTCGCCGGGTCGGCGTTGAACTCGATGGCGGTCATCATCATCACCGTCACCCTGCTCCAGCAGGCCGGCTACATGAAGAAGGTCGTCACGCCCGAGCACTTCCATCTCAAGGGCAAGCTGATGCTGGCCTTCACCATCTTCTGGGCCTACATCGCCTTCTCCCAGTTCTTCCTGATCTGGTATGCCAACATCACCGAGGAAACGAGCTACTTCCTGATCCGCAACACCGGCGGCTGGAACATCGCGAACATCTTCCTCGTCTTCGGCCACTTCGTGGTGCCCTTCGTCATCCTGCTCCAGGCCTGGCTGAAGAAGAATCCGAAGCTCCTCAGCCTGATGGCGGTCTACACGCTGATCATGCACGTGCTCGACCACTACCTGATCGTGCTTCCCGAGCGTTCGGTGAGCCTGATGAACATCCTTCCCGAGCACTTCGGCCACGTCACGACCGCCGTGCCCGGAGCCTTCTGGGGCGACATCCTCGCGTTCGTCACGATCGGCTCCGGTTTCGTCTTCTTCTTCCTGCGCGCCCTCGGCCGCAACAATCTCTATCCCAACCGCGACCCGCGCCTTCTCGAGTCGGCCAACGTCTCGAACTAGTTCCGCTTCCACCCGATGTCTCCTTCCCGCGACAACCCGCTCGTCCGTTTCTCCGCCTTCTGGTGGGGGATCGGCGTGATCCTGCTGTTCTTCGTGATCCTGCTCGTCACCCGCGCGATCGTCGGGGGCGGCGAGGCGAAGGATCCGCTCGAGGAGGCCGCCCGCAAGACCCGGCTCAAGACGCTCGCCCAGATCGAGGCCGCCCAGGAGGCGAACCTCGAAGCCAGGGTCGTCGAGGAGGGCGAGACGGTCCAACTCAGCCCCGAGGGCGTGTTCGGACACGTTGCAAAGCAACTCCTGGCCGCCGAACCGACCAAGGTGGACGATCCGGCCCAGGTCATCCCCGGCTCCGCCGCCGCCGAGGCGCTGGCTGCCGCCGGAGGCGAGGCCGATACCGGTGCGGTCGACGCCCTCACCCCCGCCGCCAGCACCTAGCCCGACGCCGCGGTGATCGAGACGGGCACGCAGCAGTACATGGTCTGCATGGCCTGCCACGGCATGAATGGTGAAGGCGTGGCCAATGTCGGTCCGCCCCTGGCCAATTCCGAGTGGGTCACCGGTCCCGTTTCGAACCTGATCCGCATCCAGTTCCGCGGCCTGCAGGGGCCGATCACCGTGGCCGGCACCGAATACAACTTCGCCGCGCCGATGGCTCCGATGGGGGCGGCCCAGAGCAACGAGGACGTCGCCGCGGTGCTCACCTACGTCCGCAATTCCTTCGGCAACTCGGCGCCGCCGGTCCTGCCCGAGCAGGTTGAGATGCTGCGCTCGGAGATCGGCCAGCCGCCGCTCACCCAGGACGACCTCATCCCCGCGACCCCCGGTTCCTGATCCATCATGTCCGCGCCTTCCGACAGCTTTTCCGATGTCCGGCTCCGCAGCGAGATCGACCGCTCGCTGCGCCACCCGGTGATGTTCTTCTTCACCAGCGGCGCCGCCTGGCTGGCCGTCGCCATCCTGCTCGGGATCATCTCCTCCGCCAAGGTCCACAGTCCGGGATTCCTCGACAGTTGTCCGTGGATGACCTACGGCCGGGTCTTCCCCGCCCACGAGACCGCGCTGATCTACGGCTGGGGCTGCCAGGCGGCCTTCGGCATGATCATCTGGCTCATGTCCCGCCTCTCCCGCCAGCCCTGCCGCAACGCCGGCACCATCCTGATGGCCGGCCACGTCTGGAACTTCGCGCTCTCGCTCGGCGTCATCGGCATCCTCGCCGGCGGCGGCACCGGGATGCCGTGGATGGATATGCCGGCCTTCGCGTGGATCCCGCTCCTGCTCGCCTACATCGCCATCACCATCTGGTCGATGGTCCAGTTCAAGGTGCGCCCGGAGGGCCACACCTACATCTCCCAGTGGTATCTGATGGCCGCGCTGATCTGGTTCCCGTGGTTCTTCGGTTCGGCCCACCTGCTGGTCCACGGCTTCTCCGGCAGCCCGCTCGGCGCCGCCGGCGTCAACGCATGGTTCCACTCGGCGATGCTGCTGCTGTTCTTCGCGCCGGTCGGCATCGGTATGGCCTACTACCTCATCCCCAAGGTCACCGGACGTCCGGTCTACAACTACGCCCTGTCGCTGATCGGCTTCTGGAGCCTCGCGATCATCGTGCCGTGGGCGGGCATGCAGAAGCTCACCGGCACGCCGATCCCGAACTTCCTTCCGTATCTCGGCGCCTTCGCGGCGATCCTCTTTGCGATCCCGGCCGCCGTCGCCGGCATCAACCTGCTCAAGACCGCCGCCTCGGACACCGAGACGGTCAACCTCAGCCCGACCCTGCGCTTCACGGTCTGGGGCCTGGTCTTCCTGCTCTGCCTCGGCGCCGCCAGCCTGGTGCTCAACAGCCCGGGCGTCATGAAGGTCACCCAGTTCACCATCGCCGGCTACGGCTACGACATGCTCGGCATCTACGGCTTCTTCAGCTTCATCGCCTTCGGCGCGATCTACTTCATCGTGCCCCGCATCACCCGCCGCGAGTGGCTGTCGCGCCGGCTGATCAAGTGGCACTTCTTCGTTTCCATCTACGCGGTGATGGCGATCGTCGTCGTCACCCTGTTCGGGGCCCTGATGCAGGGCGTGGCGCAGGAAACCACCTACGATTCGCTCTGGTACAACGCCGCTTCCACGGTCTTTCCCTACGCGGTGCTCACCACCATCGCCTGGTGCTTCCTGCTGATTTCGAACTTCTTCTTCTTCTGCCATCTCACGCTGATGTGGCTGCGGCTCGGCCGGCGCAGCTCGCACCCGACCCTGCTGGTCCACGGTCATCCCGACAGTCCCCACGGGCCCGAGGGCGACATCGACAACACCGGAACCGCCTCCGCCCACTGACCGGGAAACATTCCTCATTCGTGCTTCGGCATTAGTCATTCGCCTACCATGTCCTTCCGCCTCTTCGCCATCGGTCTCACCGCCAGCTTCGGCCTCGCCTGGCTGTCGGTGGTGGTCGTTCCGTTCTTCAAGCTCCACACGCCGACTCCGGTGAGGTTCCAGGAGGGAATCGACGAGCAGGAGGGCATCTACTTTCCCAAGCGCGCCGGCCGGGTGGTCAACGGGGCCGCCGTCTACGCCGAGAACGGCTGCTACCAGTGCCACACCCAGGTGATCCGCCCGACCTATGCCGGCATGGATCTCGCGCGTCCGGATGTCGGCGGCTTGTCGCCGAAGGTGAACCCGGAGGGGATCGACAGCCGCCGGGAGTCGAACGTGTTCGACTACAGCGGACTGGACTTCGCGATGATCGGCAGCACCCGGATCGGTCCCGACCTGATGAACCTCGTTCCGCGCGTCGAGGCGCGGATCCGCGAGCAGGCCAAGGCGGACGAAGAAGGGGATCTTGCGGATGGCGAGGTCGCCGGGCGCGCCCGCGACTACCTCTACAAGCACCTCTACGATCCACGGCTCTTTCCGCAGCTCATCGGCTGGTCGTCCTGCCCGTCGATGAAGTTCCTGTTCGAGAAACGCGAGATCAAGGGCCAGCCTTCGAACGACGCGCTGGACGTGCCCGTCAAGGACGGCTGGGAGGTCGTTCCCGGCGACCGCGCCGATGCGTTGGTCAGCTACCTGCTCTCGCTCGAGCACGACGATCCGGTGCCCGCCACCATGGACTACGCCCCGCCCGCTCCGGCCGGCGATTCCCAAGGCTGAACCCCTTTTTCGAGACCTGATGCAAGAATCCCACAAGCCCGACCTCGAGGAGTCGCTCAACGTCACCGAGTCCCACGACCGCATGCTTCGCGAAGCCGCGGCCGTGGCGCGCGAGAAGCACGTCGACGAAGGCGGCCGCGAGCCCGTGTCGCTGTGGATCTTCGGCTCCTGCGCGCTGGTGTTCATCTTCGCCGGCCTCGCGCTGGGGAACATCGGCTCGCTGGGCTCGCTTTTCGACTACGACCAGACCGTCAAGCCGGGATACGTCCGTCTCGACCTCGGGGGCGAGGGCGACGCCGGGCCGCCGCCCGCCGAGGCGCTCAAGGTCTACGCCAAGAAGGGTGCGAAGATCTACAGCAAGTGCCAGGGCTGCCACGGTGCCGACGGCAAGGGCGGGGGAGCCTATCCCTCGCTGGTCGGCAGCGAGTGGGTCCTCGGGGACACCCAGCGCTTCGCGATGATCATCCTCAACGGCCTCAGCGGCCCCAGCAGCACCGGCAAATCCTACGGCGTGATGCCGGCGCAGAAGGCCGGCATGACCGCCGCCGACCTCGCCGCCGTGATGACCTACGTCCGCAATTCCTTCGGCAATGACGCCGGTGACGTGGTGACCGTGGAGATGGCCGAGCACGCCCTGAGCCTCTCCGGGGAGCGTCCGGACCCGGCCGCGCCCGTCACCGCCGAGGAACTGGAATCGAAGTATCTCGCCCCGCTCGAAGGGGAACCGCTCGAACCGTCGACGATGATCGACCCGGTCTCGTTGCAACCCGTCGAAGACCCGGCCGGTTGATCCTCCGGCCCATCCGCCCAGCCACCATCAACGCAATCGAAGAACGCGCTTCCTGAATCCGCATATTTTGCTTTTCAAAAGGCCTTTCCTGCGTTCACTCCACCTCTACTTTCGCCCATGAGCGCCACCGCGACCCACGACGACCATCACCACGATCATCACGACCCTGGTTTCGTGCGGAAATACATTTTCTCGACGGACCACAAGATGATCGGCCTGCAGTATGGCATTACCGCGGGCCTTTTCCTCCTCTTCGGCTTCTTCCTGATGATCGCGATGCGCTGGAGCATCGCCTACCCGCACGAGCCGCTTCCGGAGTGGATCGCGATGTTCTTCCCCGACGGCTGGGAAGCCCGCTGGCTGCAGGACGGCAAGATGACCGGCCAGGCCTACAACATGTTCGGCGCGATGCACGGCACGATCATGGTCTTCCTCGGGGTCGTTCCGCTCGGCTTCGGAGCCTTCGGCAACTACGTCACCCCGCTGCAGATCGGCGCTCCCGACATGGCCTTCCCGCGGCTCAACATGGCGAGCTACTGGGTCTACCTGGCCGGCGGCCTGATCATGTGCGGCTCGTTCTTCATGGAATCCGGCGCCGCCAAGTCCGGCTGGACGAACTACTCGCCGCTGGCCGGGATCAACGACGCCCAGATCGTCAACCAGTGGCTCGCCGGCCAGACCCAGTGGCTGATCGGCCTGGTCCTTCTGATCACCTCGTCGCTGCTCGGCTCGGTGAACTTCATCACCACCATCATCAACCTCCGCGCCCGGGGGATGACCTGGATGCGGATGCCCTTCTTCGTCTGGGCGATGCTGGTGACCGGCTTCCTCCTGCTGCTCGCCTTCCCGCCGCTCGAGGCCGCGGGGATCATGCAGCTCATGGACCGCGTGGCCGGTTCGTCCTTCTTCATGCCGACCGGGCTCTACACCCAGGCCGAGGGCCTGCTGGAGCTTTCCGTAGGCGGCTCGCCGCTGCTCTTCCAGCACCTTTTCTGGTTCCTCGGCCACCCCGAGGTGTATGTCCTGCTGCTCCCGGCGATCGCCTGCGTGGCGGAAATCATTCCCGCCAACACCCGCAAGCCGCTCTGGGGCTACAAGGCGATGGTCTACGGGGTGCTGGTGCTCGGATTCCTCTCCTTCATCGTCTGGGCCCACCACATGTACATGACCGGCATGGGTCCGCTGGTCTCGACCTTCTTCCAGACCACCACGGTGCTGATCTCGATCCCCTCGGTCATCCTGCTCACCTCGCTGATCATCTCGCTGTGGCAGGGGTCGATCCGCTTCACCCCGGCGATGATCTGGGCGTGCGCGTTCCTGCCGATGTTCGGCATCGGCGGCCTCACCGGCCTGCCGCTGGCCTTCAACCTCGTCGGCCTGCACCTGCACGACACCTACTACGTCATCGGCCACTTCCACTACGTGGTCGCCCCGGGCATCCTTTTCGGCCTCTTCGCCGGGGTGTACCACTGGTTCCCGAAGATCACCGGCCGCTACATGAGCCGCTTCCTCAGCCACCTGCACTTCTGGCCCAGCCTGATCTGCATGAACCTCATCTTCTTCCCGATGCTCACCCAGGGCATGGCCGGCTTCCACCGCCGCTGGTACAACGGCGGTGACGCCTACCTCGCCACCGATCCGGAAAGCGCCAACGTCTTCGGCCAGACGGTCGCAGAGCACATCGACCTGAACATCGTGATGTCCTACGGGGCCTGGCTCATGGCGCTGGCACAGGTGCCCTTCCTGATCAATCTCGTCTGGTCGAAGTTCGCCGGCCGCAGGATCGAGAGCGACAACCCGTGGCACGCCACCACCCTCGAGTGGGCGACCCCGACGCCTCCCGGCCACGGCAACTTCACCACCGAACCCGTCGTCTACCGCGGCCCGTACGAGTACAGCCGCCCGGATCACGACGAGGACTACCTGCCGCAATGGACCGCGCCGAAGAAGCCGGCCGACCAGCCGGAGGAAACTCCCGCCGCCCACTGATCACCTCCGCATCACGCCTTTCCCGACATGGAAATCCCCTACGTCGTCAATCCCCGCAAGGACACCGGTCTCTTCAACTCCAAGATCGCGATCTGGCTGTTCCTCGCGTCGGAGGTCATGCTCTTCGGAGGCCTGTTCTCCGGCTACGTCTTCCTGCGCATCGGAGCCGACTACCCGTGGCCCGAGCGCACGCTGCCGGTGCTGCCCGGCCTGATCAACACCTTCATCCTGATCGCCTCGTCGGTGACGGTCGTCTTCGCCTGGGCGTCGCTCAAGATGCGCAAGTGGCGGCAGTTCCAGGTCTTCATGGGCGCGACCGTTCTCTGCGCGCTGGTCTTCATGGGCTTCAAGGCCGTCGAATACGGAGTGAAGTTCAAGCACCAGGCACTGCGGATGAAGGACTTTACGATGGTCGAGGGACACATCAACTACGTGAAGGAGAAGGGCGGTGACGGTCATGACGCGCATGGAGCGGAAGATGCCGATTACCTCCGCGACGCCGATGGCGACAAGATCGAGGCCAACCAGCACGTGTTCGCGGTCGAGAGTGTCAGCTTCAATCTCGCCCGCACCTACCATGAACCCTGGGTGGAGGCGCTGCTTGCCAGCGCCGGGGAAAAGGGCGCCGCGGTGACGCTCGCGGAGACGGTGGATTTCAACGCGCCGGATGCGGAGGAAACCGACGGGGATCTCGTGTTCGAGAAGGGCACCGCGCTCGGCACCGGAGTGCTTGACGAGATCAGTGGCGCCTTCGCCGCGAACTACGCGGAGAACGCGAGTTGGCGGAAGCGCTACCTGCGCACGGCCTGGGACATGAAGTGGGCCGACGTCGAGGAGAACGACCTGCTCGGCGAGGCGGCCTTCGCCGCGGACTACCCGAAGGCGCTCGAGTTCGAAGCCGAGGAAAAGAAGATGGCCTACGTCCGCTGGAAGGCGGCCGAACGGGCGAAGATGGCCCAGGACGTCGGAATCGGCGAGGTCAAGCTGTCCGGCGGAACGGAAGCCGTCACGATCGACGGCAAGACCTATGCCGAGCGCGAGCTGCCGGCGCCGACCGCGGTGACCTTCACCTGCTCGGAGCCGGTGGTGGTGCGTCATCCGGGTCACGACGTGATCACCGACTACAAGGCGGACAACAAGACGATCCAGCTTCGCGACGGAACCACCTTGAACGGCTCCTACAAGCCGAGCCCGATGGATTTCCACTACGTCGATGGCATCGACTTTCAGCACCTGGCGATGGACGCCGAGAACAAGAACCTCGACCCCGAGATCGCGATCGAGAATTCCTGGCTGGTTAAGAACAACCCGCTCGTCGCCGACCTCTGGTCCCTGCACCGCCAGGCCGTCGGCCAGCTCGAGGAAATTCTCGGTCGCAAGGGCAAGGAACCGACCAAGAAGGACCGCTACCGCATGGGCTGGCAGGAGATCGCCTGGTACATGGACCTCATCCACGAGCACAAGGAGAAGGGCGGGGAGGGTCTGCCGGAGGTCGTCCTTCCCGACGATGCCAACGCACCGCCCAAGGTGAGCATGGGTCTCAAGGAGCACTTCATGGGGCCGAACTACGACAAGCGCCGCTTCCCGCACCTCACCATCCCGCGCAGCGAGGTGCTGCTGGAATCGAAGTTCACCCCGAAGTGGAACTCCTATTACGCGATCTATTTCACCATCACCGGTCTCCACGGCCTGCACGTGGTCGGCGGGGCGATCGTGCTGGCCTACTACCTTTTCTGCAGCCGCAAGATGTACCTCGCCAATCCCGAGTGGCTGGCGAACCGCGTCGAGGTCGGCGGCCTGTTCTGGCACTTCGTCGACCTCGTGTGGATCTTCGCCTTCCCTATCTTCTACCTCATGTGAGGCGGCCGGCGCCGCAGTCACGAATCTCGCAGCTCAAACTCCAAAATCTCAGACCCCATGGCCGATAGTCCGGAAGAAGTCAGAAAGTCCCTCAAGCTCTACCTCTTGATCGGTGGCGCCCTGTTCGTCGGCACCGTGCTGACCGTGATGGTGGCGACGGTGCCCGCCCTCGATTTCGGGGGCCACGGCTTCGACACCGCGGACCTCGTCCTCGGCCTGCTGATCGCCACGACCAAGGCCACCCTGGTCGCGGCGATCTTCATGCACCTCAACCACGAGAAGAAGTGGGTCTACTGGCTGTTCGGATTCGGCCTGTTTTTCGGAGCGGCCATGGTCGCCCTCATCTTCCTCGCCAAGGCCGATCCCATCCACTACGACGACTTTTCCACCGGCGGACAACCGACGACCTCGATCACCGCGCCGGCGGCTGAATTTGGAATCTAGAATTTCTGGTCTAGGATTTCCCATCATGTCACTCCGCACCTTTCACATTGTCTTCGTCACGGTCAGCACGCTGCTGTTCGTCTTCCTGGCCGTCTGGGCCTTCGGGTTCGCGCGCGGGTCGGACGCGGTCGTGACCGGGCTCGGCGTGCTGGGAGTGATCGGAACGCTCGGCATGCCCGCCTACGGGGTCTACTTCTACCGCAAGGCCCGGAACATCCTGCTCTGAAAGCCATGAACTCCCTGCTCGCCTGCACCACCTGCGCCAACAACTTCGCCGACGCCACCGGCCCGAACGCGGCCAGTTGGTCGATCATGTTCCTGCTGGTCGTGATCGTGGGCATGCTCGGTGCGATCGGCTTCTTCATGGTGCGCATCGCCCGTCGCGAACATGAGAACCTCGATCCGGAGCTGCGCGACGACGCTCCCGGCGCCTTGACGAATCACTGACCTCCTTTTTCAATGACGTCCCTGAGTCCCTCGAAATTCCTCGGTATCCCTGAGTCCTTCTCGACCCATGGCGGAAGGGTCGACCACCTGATCGACGTGGTGCACTGGCTGATGATCGCGCTGTTCATCGGCTGGACGCTCTTCTTCCTGTTCTGCCTGCTGCGTTTCCGGCAGGGCGCCAATCCGAAGGCTTCCTACCACGGGGTCCGCAACCACGTCTCCTCCCACCTGGAGATCGGGATCGTCATCCTCGAGGCGGTGCTGCTTCTCGGTTTCGCCTTCCCGCTGTGGAAGGAGCGCACGGACACCTGGGAGATCGTGCAGCAGCAGGATCCGGTGCGGGTGCGGGTGATCGGCTACCAGTACGGGTGGACCTACCACTATCCGGGCGAGGACGGGAAATTCGGCCGCATCGACCACCGCCTCAAGACCTCGAACATCGATCCCGGCATCGATCTCGACGATCCCAACGCCCACGACGATTTCATCGCCTCGGTGCTGAAGATTCCCGTCGGCCGTCCGGCGATCCTCAACATCACCTCGAACGACGTGATCCACGGCTACGCGATCGTGCCGATGCGCATCCAGCAGGACGCCATCCCCGGTCGCGAGATCCCGATGTGGTTCACGCCCAACGAGGAGATGGAGACCTCGGTCGTCTGCGCCCAGCTCTGCGGCGAGGGTCACGCCAACATGATGGGCAACATGGAGGTGGTCTCCGCCTCGGCCTACAACGAGTGGGCCAAGCAGCAGTCCGAGTCGATGCTCAAGGCGAACACGCCCGAGAAGGTGGCGCTGCGCTGAGTAGCCGGGAGGTCAACCGGGCTCGGTGACCGGGCTCTCGAGCCCGGCGCGCTTGATCAGCTCCAGCGCGTCGCTGATGTGCTGGTTCACCTTCTGGTCGACGCTTTCCACCGCGGTGCGGATGGCGTTGCGGATGGCCAGGCCGGTGGAGCCGCCGTGGGCGATGATGACGACCCCGTTGACGCCGAGCAGGGGACTGCCGCCGTAGGTCTCGGCGCTCATCTTCTCCTTCAGCTCGACGAAGGCGCCCCTGGCGAGAAGGGCGCCGAGCTTGCGCAGCGGCGAGGCAGTCAGTCCGGCCTTGAGGCTCTTCGAAAGGGTCTTCGCGGTCGCCTCGCAGCTCTTGAGCACCACGTTGCCGACGAAGCCGTCGCAGAGGCAGACGTCGAGCCGGGTGTCGAAAAGGTGGTGTCCCTCGACGTTGCCGATGAACTCGAAGGGGGCGCGGCCGGTGGCGACGAACTCCTTCAGCAGCGCGAAGGTCTGCTTGGTGAAGGCGGTGCCCTTCTCGTCCTCCTCGCCGTTGGACATGAGGCCGACGCGGGGCTTCTCGACGCCGTAGACGCCGCTCGAGAAGGCGGAGCCCATGATCGCGTAGCCGAGCAGGTGAGACGGCTTGGCCTCGGGGTTCGCGCCGGCGTCGAGCAGGTGGCAGGAGCCGTAGTCGTTGGGCAGGCCGGAGGCGATGCCGGCGCGCTCGATGCCGGGAATGAGCCGCAGCTTGAGCTGGGCCGCCGCGACGCAGGCGCCGGTGTTGCCGGCGGAGACGAAGGCATGGGCCTCGCCCGCCTTCACCAGGTCCATCGCCACGGAGATCGACGACTGCTTCTTGCGCCGGATCGTTTTCGCGCCGGGTTCGGACATGCCGACCACCTCGGGAGCGTGGACCACCTCGACGCGTGGGTCGGCCAGGTCGAGGCCATGGGCGGGGGCCTCCTTTTCGAGAGTATTGCGATCACCGACCAGGATCAGCTTTTCCAGCGTGGGACAGCGCTTCAAGGCATCGGCGCCGCCTTCGAGGTTCACCCCGGGGGCGCGGTCGCCACCCATCGCATCCAGCGCAACTCTCATCGGTTGAAAAGGTCCTGAAACAGAAAATCACCGCGCCGGGATGTCCCGGGGCGGCGATGAAAAGGTTCCGCCCGGGTGGGCTCAGAACGAGTCGACCTCAAGCACCTTGCGCCCACGGTAGTAGCCGCAGGACGGGCAGGCGATGTGGGACGGCACGCGGCTGTCGCACTCGGGGCAGGTCTTGAAGATCGGGGCGCGCCAGCGGTTGGCGCCACGGCGCATCTTCTGGCGGCTTTTGGACTGACGACGCTTGGGTACGGCCATGACGGAAAGGGGTTAGCGTTCGGAATCGGTGTTCTTGAGCGCGTCGAGGGCCGACCAGCGGTCGTCTGCCCCGTCGCGGGGCGGGGTCTCTACCGCATCCCCACCCGGTTTGTCCACTGCCAAATACCGGGGGTCGATCTCGCACTGCTGGGGCTCGTCGGCCTCGTCGCAGCGGGGATCGGCGGGGAAATTGATCAGGATCTCCTCGCGGACGCCCTCGGTGGCGTCGATCGGGCCGCCATCCTCGATTTCCAGCGAGATCGCGGCATCCTCCACCACCACGGTCTGGATGAAGGGATGCAGGGTGCGCACGCAGGTGAACTCGAAGGGGGCGGAGAGCCGCCCGGTGAGCAGCAGCTCCGAACCGAAGCGCTGGGCCCTCAGCTCGTAGCTCAGCGGCCCGGTCGGGACGGCGTCGCCCTCCGGCAGGTCGAAGATCTCGGGAGAAATCTCGCCCTCGAGGTCCTTGCCCTCCTCCGGCAGGGTCTTGAGATCGATCAGAAGACGCTTCGCGCTCATGCCGGGATGATCGGTGACGGCGGCGGAATGTCCAACGCGGAGACGGAGGGCGGTTTCACAGCCCCGGCAGCATCGCCAGGACGTCCGCAGGTGAGCGGCCCTCCTCGCGGTAGTGGCGGATCGCGCGGGCGTCGTCGCGCTTCGCCAGGCGGCGACCGCTTTCATCCGTGACAAGCCGGTGGTGCAGGTAACCCGGCTCCGGCAGGCCGAGCAGGGCCTGGAGCGTCCGGTGGACATGGGTGGCGGGCAGCAGGTCCTCGCCGCGCGTCACCAGCGTCACGCCGTCGTCGGCATCGTCGATGACGACCGCCAGGTGGTAGGAGGTTCCGATGTCCTTCCGGCCCAGCACCAGGTCGCCGAGCAGGCCCGGATCGACGTCGAGCCGTCCGTGCCGCCGGTCGTGAACTACCAGCGGGCCGACGGCCGAGGCCGCCCTCGCCGCATCGAGCCGCCAGGCAGGCTGTCGGCCGGCGGCTTCGAGTTCGGCCTGCGTGCCGGCATCCAACCCGCGACAGGTGCCCGGGTAGAGTGGCCCCTCGGGTCCCTGCGGAGCCGAACGCATCGCCGCGATCTCCGCCGCCACCTCGCGGCGCGTGCAGTAGCAGGGGTAGAGGACCCCGAGGGCGCGCAGGCGGTCGAGGACCTCACGGTGCCGGGCCGCGCGTTCAAGCTGGGGCGGCGTTTCCCGGTCGGGCCCGAGGCCCAGCCAGGCGAGGTCTTCCCGGGCGAAATCGTAGTATTCCGGACGGATCCGCGTGTGGTCAATGTCCTCGAAACGCAGCAGGTAGCGACCCGCCGACGCGCTTTCCCGGGCCACCAGCGCCGCATAGGCGTGGCCGAGGTGCAGCGGTCCGGTGGGACTGGGGGCGAAGCGGGTGGTGCTCACTGGGGGACAAAGGCTGGGAAATTTTGTTAGCGCCGCAAGAAATCAGCGTCTAAGAATGCCTCATTCTTCAGAAATGAGTGCAAAAAAGGTGGTGATCGTGGGGGCCGGCCCCGGAGGTCTCACGGCGGGAATGATCCTCGCCCGGCGGGGCTTCGACGTCACCATCGTGGAGAAGAAGGACCGCGTCGGCGGCCGCAACGCCGAGCTGCGGGTGGGGGAGTTCTCCTTCGACACCGGCCCGACCTTCCTGCACCAGAAGTTCACCCTCGACGAGGTCTTCCACGAGGCCGGGCGCAAGGCGGACGACTACCTCGACCTCGTCCTGCTCGATCCGATGACCCGCCTGACCTGGGGCGAGGTCTCGATGGAGACGACCAGCGACGAGGCCCGGATGGCGGAGAACGTCGCCCGGGCCTTTCCCGGAAACGAGCACGGCTACCGCCGCTTCATGGACGACCACGCCGGGAAGTTGAAGGCCATCTTTCCCTGCCTTCAGCGCCCCTACCACCAGCTCCGGTCCTTCCTCAGCTCCAAGCTGGTGCCGGCCCTGCCCTACGTGGCGACCCACAAGTCGGTGGTCGACGTGCTCGACCAGTACTTCACCGATGACCGGCTGAAGCTGGCCTTCACCTTCCAGGCGAAGTACCTCGGCATGTCCCCGTGGAAATGCCCGGCGCTCTTCAGCATCCTTTCCTACATCGAGTACAAGTACGGCATCTACCACGTGCAGGGCGGCCTGTGCCGGATCTCCGATGCCATGGCCAGGGTCGTCGAGGAGCACGGCGGCAGCATCCGCCTCGGCACCGGGGTGAAGGAACTGAAATTTTCCGGCGGCCGGGTGACGGGGGTGGAACTCGACGACGGCGAGCTCCTCGAATGCGACGACGCGGTGGTCAACGCCGACTACGCCCACGCGGTCACCTCGCTGATGAACGGACGCTCGGTCGACGCGGCGCGCATGCAGAAGAAGAAGTATTCCTGCTCGACCTTCATGCTCTACCTCGGGCTCGACAAGATCTACCGCGACGAGCCGCACCACCACATCCTCTTCGCCGACGATTACGAGCAGAACGTCCGCGACATCCAGGGCGAGCGGACCCTGTCGGACGACATGTCCATCTACATCCGGAATTCCTGCGTCACCGATCCGCTCGTCGCCCCCGAGGGCCAATCGGGAATCTACGTGCTGGTGCCGACCATCAACGCCCGGCACATGGGCGACTGGGAGTCGGTCCAGTCGGAGTACCGCGACAAGGTCCTGCGGCGCATCGAGGAACGGACCGGGATGAAGGACCTGCGCGAGCACATCGTCGAGGAGCGCATCATCGACCCCGCCGGCTGGCGCGACGGTCTCGACGTCTTCATGGGTGCCACCTTCAACCTCGCCCACACGCTCGACCAGATGCTCTACCTGCGCCCGCACAACCGCATGCAGGGCTACGAGAACCTCTACCTCGTCGGCGGCGGCACCCACCCCGGCAGCGGGCTGCCGACCATCTACGAGAGCGGCCGCATCTCCTCCAACCTCCTCTGCGACCGCCACGGCATCGGCTACGACCGCGTCGATCTCGCACCGTCGTTTCTCTGAGGTGCCGCCGGGCGGGCCGGGTGCGACCCGTGGCATGACCGTCCCGGTCATGAAGGGAGGATGCCGTCGGCGGGCGGGAGGAACGTCCTTCTTTTGACTCGGGTTGCCGGTCCATGACCGGGACGGTCATGCCACAAGGCTCTCCCCCGCGCGCGGTCGCGGGAGGCGATCTCGCAGCGGCCGGACGGCATCGCAAGGTCGCCGGACGGCCCCTTGCGCTCCCCGGACGAACGATAACGGTTTCATCGGCGACTGTTTTCCGCGCCGTGCCACCACTGTTGACGCCGGATAATCCCTTGCGCCGAGGCTGGTATCGTGGATAATACCAATGTTGTATGCAATTCTCGACACTTCAGTCCTTGTTGCGGGGCTTCGATCAAGGAAGGGAGCCAGCTTCCAGATTCTCCGGGCGATTCGCCGCGGAGACCTGCGGATCGCTGTATCCGTTGCCTTGGTGCTCGAGTATGAGGCGGTCACGCTGCGACCTGGATTGCTACCTGCCTTCCGCCCCGGGGAGGTCAGGAGGATTCTGGACGGCATTTGCCTCCTGGCGGATCACCAGCAGGTATTTTTCGCGTGGAGGCCGTTCCTGCAAGACCCTGACGACGATCTTGTCCTGGAACTCGCTGTGGCAGCCTCGGCGCCATTCGTCATCACGCACAACACCGCCGATTTTCGGGGCTCGGACTCGCTGGGAGTTCGGGCCATCACACCAACGACAGCCCTCGATCTAATCAGACCATGACGACACTTTCCATCCGTGTTCCCGATTCCCTCCATCGCGCCATCAAGGAGCTTGCGGCAAAGGAGGGTTACTCCATGAACCAGTTTCTGATTACGGCGGCTGCGGAGAAGCTCTCGGCCCTGGAGACCGTGGACTATCTCCGCCACCGTGCCGAGCGTGCGAACCTCAAGGATTTTGATCGGCTCCTGGCTTTGGTTCCTGATGCCGAGCCTGATCCGGGCGACGAACTCCCACGGGAAGCGAAGAGGAGGCGCCGCTCCTAACCTGCATTTCCCGCGAGTGCGAAATGCATCCGGCCGGAGGCCGGACCGATCGGTCGCCGAAACAGGATGGGCATCCGAATGCCGTGACGCAGGCTGTTTCAACGGCGATCGGGGCTGACACCTGACCCGCCCCCCAGTTCCAGAGTTCATGACCACTACCACCTCAATCGAGGAGCTGCGGTTTCAGCCATCGATGATTCCGGTGGCGGCACCCAGTCCGGACTCTCGCTCTGCTTTGTCCTTGCCCCTGCGGGGCGGATCGGGAGAATCCGCGGCCCCGGTGCCCCGGGGCCAGATCGATGAACGCGACCTTCCAGGAAATCGGCAGTTGTCTCGAGGAGGCGGAAACTTTCGCCCTGCTCAGCCACGTGCGGCCGGATGGCGACGCGATCGGCTCGCAGATCGCGCTCGGCTTCGCGCTGGAGGCGATGGGCAAGAAGGTGCGCCTGATCAATGAGGACGGCCTGCCGGACAACCTCGCCTTCATGGCGGGAGCCGACCGGATCGAGACGCCGCCGGCGGAGCCGATCGGGGTGGATGTGGTCATCGCCCTCGACACGGCGACCAAGCCCCGGCTCGGCGACCACGCTCTCGCCGCGGTCGCGAACGCCGGGCGCTGGATCAACATCGACCACCACAAGTCGAACCCCGGCTACGGTGACCTGAACCACATCGACGACAGCAGCCCGGCGACCGGCCAGATCCTCTACCACCTGATCACCGAACTCGGCCTGCCGATGCCGCCCGAGACGCGCGACGCGATCTACGTGGCCGTTTCGACCGACACCGGGTCGTTTCAATACGCCGGCACGACGGTCGACACCTACGAGATGGCCGCCGACCTGGTGCGCCGCGGGCTTGAAGTCGGCCGGATCAATGCGCTGACTTACGACAACCACCCGATGCGCCGCGTGGAGCTGATGCGGGCGCTGCTCAACACGCTCGAGGTCGAGTCGGAGGGCCGGGTGGCGCATTGGCAACTTACGATGGACACCGTACGTTCGCTCGGCCTGAAGCCCGAGGACAGCGAGGGCCTGATCGACACCATCCGCGCGATCCAGGGCGTGATCGTCGCGCTGTTCTTCGAGGAACTCGAAACCGGAAAGATCCGCGTGTCGATGCGCTCGAAGGATCCGCGGGTGGACGCCTGCAAGGTGTGCCAGCAGTTCGGCGGCGGCGGCCACTCGTTGGCGGCGGGGATCCGCATGCCGGGTCCGATCGAGGAGGCACGCCGCAAGGTGCTCGAAGCCGTGAACGCCGAGATTTCCCAGATCGACCCATGAGCCGACCCAATCCCGTTTCCAACGTCCCCGCCGGTGTCCTGGTGGTGGACAAGGCGCCCGACATGACCTCGCACGACGTGGTCGCCATCGCCCGGCGATCGCTCGGCACCAAGAAGATCGGCCACTGCGGCACCCTCGACCCGATGGCGACCGGCCTTCTGATGCTGGTGGTCGAGCGGGCGACGAAGATCCAGGACCTGCTGATGAGCGAGGACAAGGAATACGTCGGCACGCTGACGCTCGGCGTCACCACCAACACCCAGGACCGGCAGGGCGAGCCGGTCGAGGAGAAGGAGGTGCCGGAATTCTCCAAGGAGGAGATCGAGGCGGCGTTCTCGGCCTTCACCGGCGAGTTCGAGCAGATGCCGCCGATGGTTTCCGCGATCAAGAAGGACGGCGTGCCGCTCTACAAGCTGGCGCGGAAGGGCCAGGAGGTGAAACGAGATCCGCGCCCGGTGCGGGTGGAGCGCTTCGAGGTCAGCCGCGTCGCGCTGCCGGAAGTCGATTTCGACGTCGAGTGCTCGAAGGGTTTCTACGTCCGCACCTACGCCCACGACATCGGCCAGAAGCTCGGCTGCGGCGCGCACCTCAGCGCGTTGCGGCGGGTGAGGTCGGGACGCTTCACGCTCGACCGCGCGATCTCGGTCGATGCCCTGAAGACGGCGCCGCGCGAGGAGCTCTACAAGCAGATCATCAGCCTCGCGGAGATCTCGCTGATGCGGGGCGCGTAGGGCGACGATCATGGACGAGAATCCCTACAAGGCGCCCGAGGTTGCCGAGGTGGCGGCGGAAGCGGTGATCTCGGATCCCGAGCGGATCCGGCGCGAGCACCTCAAGCACGAGACCTCGCTCAAGGGCGCGGGTTTGCTGATGCTGGTGGGGGCGCTGCTCGTCGGCATCTCGTTGCTGAGCGTCTTCGGCATGCCGTTCGTGTATTCCTCCGGGGGCGGCAGCACGCTGCCTCAGGGGCCGGAGCTGCTGATCCTGGCGGTGGTCGGGGCGCTGCTCGTCCTGCAGTTGATTGCCGGTGTCGGCCTCCGCAGGCTCGCGCCGTGGGCCTGGATTCCGGCGCTGATCGTCTCGGGCCTGGCGGTGCTCAATGTTCCCGTCGGCACCCTGATCGGCGGGTATTTCCTCTACCTCCTCATCGCGCCGAAGGGCAGGCGCATTCTCGCTCCGGACTACCGTGAGATCATGCGGCTGACCCCGCACATCAAGTACCGCACGCCGTGGTGGATGTGGCTGATCCTGATCATGGTCGTGCTTGCGGTGGTCGGCATGTTCGCCTGGTTCAGCAGGGCGTGACGAAGCCGCCGCTTTCCGGTGGCCAGACCGCCCGGGCGCTTGCAGGATCACGGGCGTGAGGCGGCTGGGTTCGATCGAGCGGTTGAAGGATCTACCGGGTCCGGTGCATCTGGCGCTCGGGGTCTTCGACGGCGTGCATCTCGGGCACCAGGCGGTGATCGCCCGGGCGGTCGAGGCGGCGCGTCGCGAAGGCGGCTCGGCCGGGGTGCTGACCTTCGATCCATATCCGCTGTGGGTGCTGGCACCGGAAAAGGCGCCGCGGCGTCTGCTGGCCTCGCTCGACCACAAGGCCCGCATCCTCGATGGAATGGACGTCGATTTCCTGCTGGCGCTGCCCTTCGACCGCGAGCGGGCGAAGGTGGAGGCGGCGGATTTCGTGGGGTCCCTGGTGAAGGCCGGCGCGGCGACGATCTGTGCCGGCGAGGACTGGCGATTCGGTCATCGCCGCGGCGGCGACCGGCGCCTGCTCGGCGCGCTCTCGGAAACGCTCGAATTCCGCTTTGAGGCGGTGCCGCCGGTGATGATGGACGGCGAGCGGATCAGCAGCACCCGCATCCGTCAGGCGATCCGCGACGGCAGCCTCGCCGCCGCGGCGCGGATGCTCGGCCGGCCCTACAGCGTGGCCGGGACGGTGATCGGGGGTCGTCGGCTGGGGCGGGAGATCGGCTTTCCCACCGCCAACCTCGAGCGGGGCGAGGAGCAGTATCCGCCGGACGGCGTCTGGGCGGTGAGGACGAGCTACGACGGCGGCTCGGGTGACGGTGTCGCGAATCTCGGCATGCGGCCGACGGTCGACGGCGAGACCCGGCTGCTGGAGGTGCACCTTTTCGAGACGCCGCCCGAGCTGTATGGGAAAACGATGGAGGTCGAGTTCGTCGCGCGGATCCGCGGCCAGCAGCGCTTCGAGTCGCTGGAGGCCCTCAAGGCGCAGATCGCCCGCGACCGGGAGGAGGCGGAGCGGCTTCTCCGGAGTGCCGGGTAGTTCGGAACCGGCGTGGGGCCGGGGGCGCAATTTCCGGATTTTCGGCTTACCTTGAAGGGTTCGGACCCCTATAAGCCCGCGGAAACCCGATGGCTTTGTTTCGATTCCCGACCCAACGGCTCTCCCATCGGATTCTCGGCATGGCCGGAATCCTTTGCGCGGGCGGTGTGCTGCCGGGCCAGGAGGCGGGGCTTTCCGAACTTGCGAGGGCGGAGATCGGTCGCCGGGCCCAGGCCGCGTCCGAGGCCGAGCAGTTGCTGATCAATGGCGACAAGGCCTACGAGGCCGGCCGCTACGACGAGGCGGTCACGGCCTACCGCGGCGCGCTGGACCTGCTGCCGGACAATGCTCCGGCGGTGGCGGAACATCGGCAGGCCGCCCTTCAGCGTTTTTCCCAGGCATCGGTCGAGCGGGCGCGGGAGCTGCGCCGCCTTGGCGACATCGAGCAGGCGGGCAAGGTCATCGATGCCGTGCTCGAGGACAACGTCGCGCCGGACGACATCGCGGCGCGGACGATGCAGGAGCAGTTGCTCGATCCGATCCGCACGAATCCGGCGAGCACCATCGAGCACACCGCCGACATCGAAGAAGTACGGTTGCTTCTCTACAAGGCGGAGGGGGCCTACGACCTCGGGAAGTTCGACGAGGCCCAGGCGGTCTATGAGGACGTGCTGCGGGTGGATCCCTACAACTCGGCGGCCCGCCGCGGCATGGAGCGGGTGTCGGCGGCGAAATCCAGCTACTCCCGGGCGGCCTACGACCAGACCCGCGGCGAGATGCTGGCCGAGGTCGATCGCGCCTGGGAAATGCCGGTGGCTCCGGAAACCCCGGGGCGGATCGCTAACGGATACAGCGCCGGGGGCGGGGTGGCCGATTACGTCGACAAACTCGAATCGATCCAGGTGCCGGTCGCCGTCCTCGATGACGTGACGCTGCCCGAGGCGGTCGATTTCCTCCGCCAGCAGTCGATCGCACTGGATACGATCGAGGTGGATCCGCTGCGGCGGGGAATCAACTTCGTGGTCGATGTCGGAGGTCCGGACTCCGAGACCGGCAAGGAAATCCTGCGCCGGACGTTTTCGCTGAATCTCCGCGGAGCCACGCTCTCGCAGTTGGTCGACTACGTGGCCGAGTCGAGCCGCACGGAAGCCGTCCGCCAACCGTTCGCCGTCGTGTTCCGGCCGCCCGGCGCGGACGACGGAGCGATGGTCTCGCGCACCTACCGGGTGCCTCCGGACTTCCTCACCAGCAGTGTCTTCGGAGAGGAGGAGGGCGGGCAGGCGAACCTGGATCCTTTCGCTCCCGAGCCCGAGGACGGAGGGCTGATGGCCCGGCGCCTGACGGCCGAGGAAAAGCTCAAGAGCCTGGGTGTCGCCTTTCCCGAAGGCGCGTCGGCTTCATTCTATGCGAGCAACAGCACGCTCCAGGTCCGCAACACGCCGGTGAACCACTCCCTCGTCGAGCAGATCGTCGAAACGATCGCCAACGAGGAACCCGCCTCGGTCGTGGTCGAGGTGAAGCTGATCCGGACCCGGGAGGACACGCTTGAGGAGCTTGGCTTCGACTGGATCCTTTCTCCCTTCGGCCTGTCGGCCAACCACATGTTCCTCGGCGGAGGCACCATCGGCAACGGCGTCCCGCGCACCAACACCGATTTCATCAGCCCGGTGAATTTCACCGCCATCCCCGGCGTGCCGATCGCTCCGGGCCAGAACGTGGAGAACATCCTCACTGGCGGGCTGCGTTCCGGCGACGGCGGCGTGACCGGGAGCGCGCTCGACACGATCATCAACAACCTCACCCGCACCGCCCAGAGCACCCAGGTCGCCCCCGGCATCCTCGCGCTCACCGGCTTGTTCTCCGACGGCCAGGTCCAGATGGTCATGCGGGGGCTCGACCAGCAGAAGGGAACCGACCTCGCCGCGGTGCCGAGCGTGACCACCCGCAGCGGCCAGCAGGCGTCGATCGAGATCATCCGCGAGTTCATCTACCCGACCGAGTATGAACCGCCGGAACTGCCCAGCTCGACCGGCGGCGGTGCCGGTGGCTTCGGTGGTGGCGGCGGCTTTGGCGGCTTCGGTGGCGGAGGTGTCACCCCCGTGACCCCGGCGACCCCCACCGCGTTCGAGATGCGCAAGACCGGGGTTCTCCTCGATGTGCTGCCGACCGCGAGCGAAGACAAGCGCTACGTCGACATCAACATCAAGCCGGAGCTCACGATCTTCGACGGCTTCGTGAACTACGGTTCGCCCATCCTCAGCGCCGCACCCACCACCGGCGTCGGCGCCTTGTTGGGCCAGAACGAACCCGTCGTGGTGACGAACAACGAGATCCTGATGCCGGTGTTCTCGAAGACCGCCACCAACACCGCCCTGACGGTGGCCGATGGCGCGACGATCGTCATCGGCGGCCTGCTCGAAGAGCGCAACGAGAGGTTCAACGACAAGGTTCCGATTCTCGGCGACATTCCGGTGGTCGGCCGTTTGTTCCAGACCAACGGGAGCTCCTCGGTCCGCAGGGCGGTCATCTTCCTCGTCAAGGTCCGCGTGGTGGATGCCGCCGGCCGTCCGTTCAACCCTTGACCCTTCCGCCCTTCTGCCGCGGACTGGATTCCCGCTCCGACCTCGATGCCCGACACCGAACCGGACAACTACTCGATCGATGACATGATGCGCCGCCTGCAGGCTCGCGGCGGTCAGGATGTCGAAGGGGAGCCGCAACTGGTCACACGACCGGACGGCAGCCAGGTGGTGCGCGTACGCAAGCGCAAGCGCAGGTCCCTGCAGCCCCACAAGGAGGCCGAGAAAAAGCGTCGCCGCAAGATGCTCGTCGGCACCTCGCTGGTGATGACCCTCCTGATCGTCGGCGGCCTCGGCTTCCTGGGCTGGTACTTCTACCTGAACAGCAGCGGCTATCAGAACGAGATCGAGGATCGCATCGAAGCGTGGACCGGCGCGGATCTCGACCTGCGCGCCTTCCGCGCGACGCCGGTCAACGCCGCCGCCGACTACATCGAGCTGACGTGGCCGGAGAATGCGCCGGCGGCGCGGTTGAAGGTGCACCACCTGCGCACCGACCTGAAGGTTTCAAGTCACATCACCGGGAACTGGGAAGGGCAGCAACTCGGCGGCAGCAGCGGCGAGCTGGTGCTGCGGAAGGTCGGCGAGCCGGCGGATCTCGGTCTGCCGGATGGCCCGCTGCCTTTCCGGATGCCGTTGCGAGTCACGAAGCTCAACGTCCGCTTCGGCGACGGTGAAAGGGCCGCCTTCGCCATCTACAATGCGAACACCAGTCTCAACGTGGCGGATCCCGAACATCCGGAGGCCAACGTGATCCTGCAGAACGGCACCTGCGGCATCGGACGCTGGGGGCGGTTCGACATCGAGTTCGCGTCGGTGCGACTGGGCAAGGACGGGGTTTATCTCGGCACCCTGAGACTTGCTCCGGACAGCGACGAGGACGCCGAGTTCACGGTCGCCGGCGAGGGCTTTCCCGCCATTCCCGTGACGGGTGGAGAAGCCGAGTTCGGCCTGGGGGTCCACGCGATGCCGTCGCTGACGCTTTTTGGAAGCGGCCTCGGCGCCCTGATCGAAGGCACCTTCGAGAGCATTCCGGAGGATGAAACCGGGCGGGTTTACCTCGATGCCACGGATGTCGATGCCCTGCGGATCGACGTGCCGGTTCGCAGCACCGCGGGTTCGATCCTCAAGTTCTACCGATTCCCGATGTTCGAAGTGCTGGCCGACGTGCTCGACAGCGCTCGATTCGTGCAGCCGCGTTTCGACCCCGAGTCGTCGTTGCGAGTGGTGCGCTCCGCGGAGCGGGTCGCGCTCGAGGACATGGACCTGGTCGCCGAGGGCATGATGCGCATCCGTGGCCGTATCGAGGAGGGGCCTGGCGGGGCGCTGGGCGGCACGCTCGAAGTGGGCCTGGCCGAATCCTTCATGGTGCTCGCCGAGACTTCCGCCGTGCCGAAGGTCTTCTCGAAGTCGGCGGGCGGCTACCTCTGGGCCACCGTCGAACTGTCGGGAACGACCAGGAATCCTTCCGACGATCTCAAACAGCAGCTCGTCGGAATCCAGGAGGCG
>ERZ869936.436-NODE-436-length-40208-cov-6.086644_pt1 | contig 40208 bp, 46 predicted proteins | sample MGYA00520876_ERZ869936 | MGnify/ENA primary metagenome ERZ869936 (study PRJEB32218, sample SAMN09650985) | biofilter metagenome | isolation source: enrty point of leading RO module | place: Saudi Arabia: Thuwal, RO plant located on Red Sea | collected 2016-02-17 ... | reverse complement strand
CGTCACCTTCCGGTTGGCGGCTTCGAGATCATCGAGGGTGATCAGGTGTCGGGTGACAGGTCGCCGGGACCTCTGGGCGTAGGGCATGTGGATTGCGCGAGATCATAGTTTCCGCCGTTTCCGGTGCAAGTCCGCCGAGCGCGACGTGGCGAAATTTTCACGCTGCCGCACGCCGACGGGAAAGGTGCCGGCCGTGCCGCACAAGGACGTAGAATGCGAGCAGCAGCGCAAGGCCGCCGGCCACCAGCGGCAGGACGACCGAGAGAGCCGTGACGATGACGGAGCCGATGAGTTCGAGGGTCGCGACGGCGAAGTTTCCCAGGCCTCCGGTGGTGGCGGTCGAGGCGCCGCGGAGAAGCACCGAGCCACTCTGGATCAACCCGGCGGTACCGCCGCCGGCGATGGCCGCGAGGGCCCAGTCCATGCCCTCGCCGCCCGTGCCCGGGAAGAGCGCGAAGGCGACCAGGGTGCCGGCGATCATCGCCGCGGGCGTGGCGATGGTGTCGAGCGCGTTGTCGATCCAGGGCACGTAGTAGGCGCCGATCTCGAGGGTGGTGGCCACGCCGAGGGTGATCAGGGCAGGGGTGCCGCCGATCCATTGGAGGTCGTCGCCGAGCAGCGAGGCGAGTTCGAAACCGCCGACTCCGTCGATGCCCGTGCGAACCGCGAGGCTGGCGAGGAAGAGCGGCAGGAAGACCCGGAAGCCGCAGGCCGCGGCGAGGCCGATGCCGGCGAGGATGGCGAGGGTTTCATTCATGACGGCGGAAAACTTCGCACCGGGCCGCGGCGGGCGGAATGGGAAAGACCCGGCGGGTTTGGAGTCACTCTTCCGGTCCCATGCCCTTCTTGCGCATCTCCTCGAGCACCGGGGTCATGTCCTCGAGACCCTTCCACAGATCCTCGACCACATAGATCGGAGCACCCGTGCGCACGCAAAGCGCGAGGCAGTCGGAAGGCCGGGCGTCGAGTTCGACGATCTTGCGTTCCATGATCTCGTTCTCGGCCTCGAGGATCAGGCGGGCGTAGTAGACCTCGTCCTCGACCGCCACGATGACCGCACGCGAAACCTTCGCTCCGAAGCCCTCGAGCGCGTGGACGAAGAGGTCGTGGCTGAGCGGCCGGGGCGGGGTCTGGCCCGCCAGCGCGGCATTGATCGCCGAGCCGATGGCGATGTCGATGTAGAAGACGATCGCCTTCTCCCCATCGCCGAGAAACACGGCGCAGCCCGCCGGCGTGGGCATCAGGGCGATCGGTTCGACTCGGACGGGAGAGGCCATCCCGATGACGCTCGCCTTTACCGGTGGCGGTCTCAAGCAGAGACTTCCGCCGCGAGTGTGTGGGGGCTTGTCTCGGGAGGAAGGCGGTACATAGAGTGGCGAATCCGATGCAGACCGAGACGCGCCAATGGATCCTCCGCGGCGAGCCCTTCCAGTTCGATGGAAACGGCTCGGCGGACGGCTTTCCGGCCATTCTCGGCCACCTGATCGAGCAGCGCGGACTGCCGGCCGGCGACCGGCTGGAAAGCTTCCTCCGGCCGCGCCTGCGGGACATCGGCGACCCCTTCGAGATCGTCGACATGCAGCCGGCGGTCGAGCGGGTGCTGCAGGCCGTCGACGGAGGCGAACAGGTCTGCGTCTTCGGCGACTACGACGTCGATGGAGTCAGCTCCGTGGCGGTGATGAGGCGCATGCTCAAGGCCTACGCACTCGATCCGCGGCACTTCATCCCCCGCCGCAGCACGGAGGGCTACGGTCTCAGCGAGGCGGCGCTGGTCCGCTGCATGGCCGAGGGCCCGAAGCCGGACCTCCTCATCGCGGTGGACTGCGGCACGGTGTCGATCGACGAGATCGCCCGCCTCCGCGCCGACGGGATCGATGTGATCGTGGTCGATCACCACGAGCCCGGACCGCGGGGTCGTCCGGACGTCGTGGCCCTGGTCAATCCCAAGTGCGGCGCCGGTCCCTCCTACCTCTGTGCCGCCGGGGTGTGCTTCAAGCTGTGCCACGCCCTGCTCAAGACCCGGCCGCTGGAAAATTTCGACCTCAAGTCCCTGCTTGAGTTCGTGACGCTCGCCACGATCGCCGACATCGTGCCGATGGTGGAGGAGAACCGGTTGATCGTGCGGCACGGGCTCAAGCGGCTTCCGAACACGCTCAATCCGGGCCTTCAGGCACTGCAGAAGGTCTCCGGAATGAACGGTCGCGCGACCTCGATGGACATCGGCTTTCGCATCGGTCCGCGGCTCAACGCGGCGGGCCGGATGGATGTGCCGGAGGATGCTCTGGGGATCCTCCTCACCGACTGCCGGAGACGGGCGATGGACTTCGCCGAGCGGCTCGAAGGCTACAACCGGCGGCGCCAGCAGCACGAGGCGCGCATCCGCAAGGAAGCGCTGGAGATGCTCGCCGGGCGCGACCCCGCGGAACCGGTGATCGTCCTCGGGTCGCGGGAATGGCACCCCGGCGTGGTCGGCATCGTCGCCTCGCGGCTGATGCGCCAGTTCCACAAGCCGACCTTCGTGGTCGCGATCGACGCCGACGGGGTCGGAAAGGGCAGCGGTCGCAGCGTGGAGGGCGTGTCGCTGGTGGAGGCGATCCATGCGACCCGCCACCTGCTGGTTGCCGGCGGCGGTCACGACATGGCGGCGGGGATTTCGGTGGCGGAATCGAAGATCGATGAGTTCCGCGAGGCCTTCGCCCGCCATGTGACCGAGAACACCGACCCGGACGCGCGGCAGCCAAGGCTGTATCTCGACGCCGAGATTCCGCTCGAGCAGTTGTCGCTCGACTTCCTGCGCGACTACGAACTGTTGCAACCCTTCGGCAACGGCAATCCACAACCGGTCTTCATGGCGCGTGAGGTGCACCTGTGCCGCCCGCCGATCCGCATGAAGAACCAGCACCTGCGGCTCCACCTCAGGCAGGGCTACCGGGAGATGGACGCGGTGTTCTTCGGCGGCGGAGAGATCGACCTGCCCGATCCGCCCTGGGACATCGCCTTCACCATCGACCGCAACCACTTCCGCGGCCGGACGAGCCTGCAGGTGATCATCCAGGACGTGCGGGCGGCGGAGGGACAACCGTCCTGATCCCGATGAAACCGACAACGGTCGACCGCCTCATGGACTGGATCTTTGGCCTGGTGTTCCTCGTCGCGGTCGTCTTTCTGCTCAAGTGTTTGGAGAGCCTGACTGCGGGAGAAAGTCAGCTCGATTTCCACTGGGGTGCCTACCACTACTCCGGTCCGTTTCATGCCTGCCCGCCGATATTGTTGATCGGCGGATTTGCGGTGGCCGGATGTGTCGTGCATCTCACCGGAGCATTCCGGCAGGGGCAGAGAAGCGGCGAGTCGGACCGGTTGTCTCGGAAAGACTAGGGTTATCGTCCGAGCCGCGGTCTTCGTCGGGAACCGACGACACAGCCCGTTGTCGCGCTGGAGATCCAGGTTCGTCGGTTCCCGACGAGGATTTCGCTACCTTGAAGTCCGGGTGCTGAAGCACCCGGCTGGGATGTTTGGTCCCTTCGGGACCGAGCTTGTTCGGGTCCCTTACGCAAACACCGCCGCGATCCGCTTGCAGACTTCCTCGACGTTCTCGCGGGAGTTGAAGGCGGAGATGCGGAAGTAACCCTCGCCCGCCGCGCCGAAGCCGGCACCGGGGGTGATGACGACCTGGGCGTCCTGCAGCATCCGGTCGAACATCTGCCACGAGGAAACACCCTCGGGGCAGCCGACCCACACGTAGGGCGCGTTCTCACCACCCCAGACCTTGAGGCCCGCTTTGGTGCAGGCCTCGCGCAGCAGGGCGGCGTTGTCCATGTAGTGCTCGATGAGTGCCGATACCTGCGCCTTGCCTTCGGGCGAAAAGACCGCGGCGGCACCTTTCTGCACGGGGTAGGAGGCGCCGTTGAACTTGGTCGAGTGGCGGCGGCTCCAGAGCTGGTGGAGCGGCACGCGGGTGCCGTCGGCGGTGCTCCCGGTGACCGATTTCGGGATGACCACATAGGCGCAGCGCACGCCGGTGAAGCCGCCGTTTTTCGAGAATGAGCGGAACTCGATGCAGCACTCGTGCGCGCCCTCGATTTCGAAGATGGAGTGCGGGATTTCCGGATCCTGGATGAAGGCCTCGTAGGCGGCGTCGAAGAGGATGATCGAGTCGTTGGCCTTCGCGTAATCGACCCAGGCGGCGAGTTGTGCGCGGGTGGCGACCGCGCCGGTCGGGTTGTTCGGGAAGCACAGGTAGATCAGGTCGACCTTTTCCTGAGGCAGGTCGGCGACGAAGCCGTTCTCGGCGGTGCATGGGAGATAGACGAGGCCCTCGTAGGAGCCGTTGGCATCGGCGTCGCCGGTGTTGCCCGCCATCACGTTGGTATCGACGTATACGGGATAGACCGGATCGGTCACGGCGATGCGGTTGCCCTCGCCGAAAATGTCAAGGATGTTGCCGGTGTCGCACTTCGAGCCGTCGGAGATGAAGACCTCGTCAGGCGAGATGCCGAGATCGGCGTACTGGTTCTCCACGATCGCCTCGCGCAGGAAGGCGTAGCCCTGCTCCGGTCCGTAGCCCTTGAAGGTCGCGCGGTCGCCCTGCTCGTCCACGCCCTCGTGCATCGCCTTCCGGACGGCCTCGGGAAGCGGCTCGGTGACGTCGCCGATGCCGCAGCGGATGATCTTCGCGGCGAGCTCGGGGTTCTCCGAGGTGAAGGCGCCGACGCGGCGGCCGATTTCGGGAAAGAGGTATCCGGCTTTGAGCTTGAGGAAGTTCGCGTTGATGGAGGCCATGGCGGCGGGTGTTTAGACCCGCGGGCCAGACGGCGCAAACTCAATCCAGCGCCAGCTCGATCTGCTGCTGAAAAAGCGCCAGTTCGGGATCATCGACGTCCTTCATCCAGTGCCACAGCGCCTTGGTCATGGCGCTGGTACGCGGGGTCCACTTGTCGCCGGGCTCGTCGAGCAGGTTGTGCAGGCAGTCGGGATCCTTGCGCAGGTCGTAGAGTTCCTGCCGGGTGCGGTGGAGGAAGAAGTCGGCGCGGGCGCGGGCGGCGGGGTCGTCGGCGTTCGCCATGGCCTTGAAGGTAAGGCCGCTCATCGACTCGTTGCGGAACTCGGTCTCGCCATCCGACCAGCCGTTCCAGATGTAGAGGTAGTCGCCGTCGTTGACCGCGCGCATCGGCAGGCGTTTCCCGGAAAACGGCTTCTGGTGGAAGGTGAAGACGCGGTTCCGGTTGGGTTGTTCCTTTTCGGCGATCAGGGGCAGCACGGACTGGCCGTCGGCGCCTTCGAGATTCGAAACGCCGGCGGCGTCGAGGAAGGTCGGGGCGACGTCGATGGCGCTGACGGAGTTCTTCTTGTCGCTTGAGCCGGGCTTGATGTGTCCCGGCCAGCGCATGATCCAGGGAGTGAGATTCGAGGCGAGGTAGCAGTTCGTCTTGGCGAAGGGCAGCGGCATACCGTGGTCGCTGAGGAAGAGAACCAGCGTGTTGTCGGCCTGCCCGCTTTTCTCCAACTCATCGAGGACCGCCCCGACGACGAGGTCGGCGCGGGCGACGGACTGGAAGTAGGTCGCGAGTTCCGTGCGGATGTCCGGGAGGTCGGGAAGGAAACCGGGCACGGGCACCTCCGTCGGATCGATCTCGCGCGGGTAGGGGATCTTCTTGAAGGCGTCGTTTTTCGCCCCCGCAAAGGGCCGGTGCGGATCGGCGGCATTGGCCATGATGAAGAAGGGTTTGCCGGCGCTCTTGGCCTCGCGGATCGCTTCGTGGACCGCATGGGCGAAAGCCCCGATGCTGCGTCCGCCTCCCAGATTCTTCTGCCTGTCGATGCGGTCGAAGGCGGCGTGGCGCGAGGGCACGACGTGGATTTCCTTGCCGATGAGGCTGTTGTAATAGCCGGCCTTTTTCAGCGCCTCGGGCAGGCTGGGGACGTCCGGCCGGATCCGGTCGAAGCCGAGCGCGCCGCTCGTCTGCGGGTAGCGGCCGGTCATGAGTCCGGCGCGGCAGGGCATGCAGATGGCGACATTGACGAAGCCGCGGTCGAAGCGGATGCCCTGGCCGGCGAGCTTGTCGATGTTCGGCGTGATGTCCGGGATCGGGCAGCCGTAGGCGCCGACCGAGTCGCGGTTCATGTCATCGACGGTGATCAGCAGCAGATTCGGCCGCTCGGCGGCAAGGGCCGTCGCGCCCGCGGCGAGAAGGACGAGGAAGCGAAGCATGCAGGCCCTACGTGCGGCCTCCCGCGATCTGTCAGGGTCAGAAGTTGAGGTTCACGATCAGGAGGCAGGTCCCGAAGCCGAGGGTCGGTGTCAGCGCCAGTTGACCGAGCAGGAACAGAGCCGCGGCCTTGGTCGCCCGCATCCTGAGGTCCTCCGGGCCCTTCTTGTGCGCATGAATCCAGCCGCACATCCAGCAGCAGCCGAGGAGAATGGCCAGCCACAGGGCGGGAATGCCGAGCAGGAGGATGTCATTCACCCTGCCCGCGTAGCTGAGGCCGAACCAGAAGATCAGTGCGAAGGGCGACAGGGCGCCGGGCAGGATCAGGCCGATCCACATCAGCGCATGCTCGCCGGGCGGGTAGCGGGCGCCGGGGGGCGGACGCGCGGGGGCCAGCGGGCGAGCCGCTCCGACTCTGGTGCCGACAGCCAGGCGTCAGCCCCCCAGGGGATCGGGCGGCGGCTGATAGATCCGGACGTAGTCGATCTCGTAGTGCCGGGGAAACGAAGTCTCCGAGGGATTGCCGCCGTTGGAACCGATGGCGAGGTTCAGCCTCAGGCGGTGGGGTTCGCGAAACGGATGCGTGCCGTCCGGGCCCGTCTTCGGGATCGTCGTGAGATCGACCTCGTTGAGCAGCCGTCCATCGAGATAAAAGGCGATCCTGTTTTCATCCCAGAGCATCACCCATTCGTGGAAACGCTCGGCCCAGGTGGCGGGATCGAAGGCCTTGATGGGAGTCCGCGAGCTGTTCCAAACCTCTTCGCCGCTCGGTCCGGCGTGGACCGTGTTGGCCAGGATCATGCCGCGGTAGTATTCCATGATGTCGATCTCGCCGGCCCGCGGCCAGCGGCCGTGCCCGGTCGCCCAGATCGCCGGCCACAGGCCGTCGACTGCCGGAAAGCGCGCGCGGATTTCCCAGCGTCCGAACGCCCACGCGTGTTCCGGGCGGGTGATGAGGGAGGCGGAAGTGTAGTGGGCGAATTTCCGCGACCGCCGCCACGACCGGGCGCCCTGCTCGAAATGCGGATTGGCGACCTTTTCCCGCCGGGCCTCGAAGACGAGCAGGCCGTTCCGGCAGGTGACGTTCTCCGGCTGGTACCACTGCAGCTCGCGATTGCGGGTGAAACCGGTCTCGTACTCCCAGACGGCCGGGTCCGGCTTGCCGTCGGCCTCGAACTCGTCCGACCAGACGAGCCGCCACGACCCGTCGCGGGGCGGCAGATCCGGCTCGGCGGCCATCGCCAGTCCGCCGAGACCGAGGAAAAGCAGGGATCGCATGCCCTTACCTACTCCGGGAGCCGCCGGTGGCGATGGGTAAAGCGCGTCATCGCTTTTGCTTGCCGCGGCCCGACCGGGCGGGGGAGATTGGTGGTGGCCGATGACCACCCCCGCCTCCGTCAACATCGCCCGCCTCATCTATCTGCTGATCTGTGAGGCGGCCGGGCTGGTGCTCGCCTTCAGCACCAGCGGCACCGGGTGGGAGATCCCGATGTGGGCCGGGCTGCTCGGCGGGCTCGTGGTGGCGGCCTTCTTCATCTTCGTCGAGACGCTGATCAAGAGCTTCACGCTGCGCGGCTTTTCCACCGCGACCTTCGGGCTGCTCGTCGGGCTGTTCTGCGCGTTCCTGCTGACGCGGGTCGGATTTTCCGACGTGCTCGCCTCGGCGCTGAACCGCAACTTCGAGCTCGACAGCGGCGCGGTGATCTCCGGGCCCGACGTGGCGACGACGATCTCGCTCGGCGTCAGCTCGCTGCTCTATGCCAGCCTCGGTTTCCTCGGCGCGGTGCTGGCGCTGCGCAGCAGCCGCGACGACTTCGCCTTCATCCTGCCCTACGTGCGCTTCCGCCAGGACGGGACCACGGGCCAGCCGGTGGTCCTCGACGGCGGCGCGATCATGGACGGCCGCGTGCCGGGGCTGGTGCGTTCCGGGTTTCTCGCCGGGCGGCTGATCGTCCCGCGCTTTGTCCTCGATGACATGCAGTTGCTCGCCGAGTCCGGTTCGCAGACCGACCGCCACCGGGCCCGTCGCGGACTGGAGTTGCTGGAAACGATGCAGGCGTCGAAGGACGTGCCGGTCTCGGTCGAGGACGCGGCGGGGATTTCCGAGGACGAGACGATGCAGGGCCGGCTGCTGCAGACCGCGCAGTTGTACGGGGCGCGGTTGATGACGACCGACAAGAGCCTGAGCAAGATCGCCCGGCTGCGCGGCGTGGACGTGCTGAACCTCGATGAACTCCTCGACGCCTTGCGACCGCAGGTCGTCGTCGGCGAGAAGATCCGCATCGCGTTGGTGCGTCCCGGCAAGGACGACCACCAGGCGGTCGGCTACCTGTCCGACGGGACGATGATCGTCGTGAACCACGCCGTGGAGAAGATCGGCACGAGCTGCGACGTGCGGGTGATCAGCACGCTGCAGACGGCCAACGGGCTGATGGTCTTCACCGAACTCGAGGAGTGAGTCCCGGCGGCGGGTGGAATTGACATCGGGCCCGAATCCGGATGGGTTGCGATCCGTGATCTCCGCGCTGGAACTGTTCACCATCGGCATCGGGCCTTCTTCGTCGCATACCGTGGGTCCGATGCGGGCGGCGGCGCGTTTTGCACGGTCTCTGGAAGGACTGCCGGTGGCCCGGGTGCGCTGCGATTTTCACGGCTCCCTCGCGGCGACGGGCAAGGGACACGGAACCGATGGGGCGACGATTCTCGGTCTGATGGGCGAAACGCCCGAAGGCGTCGATGTTGATGCCGTGCCGGACCTGCTCGGGCGGGTGAGGGATAGCCGGAAGCTCGTCCTGGCCGGGGGGATCGAGGTGGACTTCGACGAGAAGAAGGACTTGTCCTTCAAGCGCCTCAAGCCCTTGCCGCGGCATCCGAACGGGATGCACTTCGTGGCGCTTGGGGCCGGCGAGGCGGTCCTCGCGGAGGAGGTGTTCTACTCATTGGGCGGCGGGTTCGTGGCGACGGAAGCCGAGATGGAGAAGGGCGAGGTCCCGGGGCGGAAGGTGGTGCATACCTTTGCCTCCGCGGCGGAGTTGCTGGACAACTGCCACCGGACCTCGCTTCCGATCAGCGGTCTGATCCTCGCCAACGAGACGGCCTTCCGTTCCAAGGAGGAGACGCGCGAAAGGTTGGATCGGATCTGGGACACGATGCAGGCCTGCGTGAAGCGGGGCTGCTCGGTCACCGGGACACTGCCGGGCGGCCTGTCGGTGGCACGGCGAGCGAGCACGATCTACGAGAAGCTCCGTACCAAGCAGGAGTCCGCGCTTTCGGATCCGCTGTCGGTGCTGGACTGGGTGAATCTCTACGCGCTGGCGGTCAACGAGGAGAATGCCGCCGGCGGGCGGGTGGTGACCGCTCCGACGAATGGAGCGGCGGGAATCATCCCGGCGGTGCTCCACTACGCGGTGCGGTTTAAGCACTCGCCGCACGCCGACGGGGTTCATCGCTTCCTGATGACCGCCGCGGCGATCGGGATGCTCTACAAGCGGAATGCGTCGATTTCCGGCGCCGAGGCCGGCTGCCAGGGGGAGGTGGGGGTGGCCTGCTCGATGGCGGCGGCGGGTCTGGTCGAATACCTCGGCGGAACGCCCGAGCAGTGCGAGAACGCGGCGGAGATCGGCATGGAGCACAATCTCGGCCTGACCTGCGATCCGGTGGGCGGGCTCGTGCAGGTTCCGTGCATCGAGCGCAACGCGATGGGCGCGGTGAAGGCGATCAACGCCGCCCGGCTGGCGATGAGCGGCGACGGCAGCCATTTCGTCTCGCTCGACAAGGTGATCAAGACGATGCGCGACACCGGTCGCGACATGAAGACGAAGTACAAGGAGACCTCCCGCGGCGGCCTCGCGGTGAACGTGGTGGAGTGTTAGGCCAGGACCGCGCGACCCCAGTCGCGCACCCGGGGTGCCCGAGCGGGGATCGGCGAGACGTCACGGGAACGGCGAGACCGGTGCGCGAGTGGGCTCGCGCGGTCCTTTGTCCTCTACCGATGCACCCTGGTGACGCGGGGGGTGATGCCGGTGAGTACCTCCCAGGCGATGGTGCCGGCCTTTTTCGCAAGCTCATCGACGCGGAGGTTCGGGCCGAACAGCTCGACTTCGTCGCCGACGGCGATGTCCGAACCGGTGGCATCGATCATCACCTGGTCCATGGTCACGCGGCCGAGGAGGGGGAAGCGGCGGCCGCGGATCACCACTTCGACACCCTTTCCCGAAAGGGAGCGCGGGTAGCCGTCGCCATAGCCGGCGCCGATCGTGGCGACGGTGGTCGGGCGGGTGGTGATGAACTCGCGCCCGTAGGACACGCCGTGGCCGGCGGGCAGCTCGCGGAGCAGGGTCACGCGCGACTTCAGGCTCATCACGTTGCGCAGCCGGTCCTGATGGCCGGTCAGCGGCGAGATGCCGTAGAGCATGAGGCCGGGACGGACGAGGTTGCAGGGCGAGTTGTCGTAGCCGAGCAGCCCGGCGCTGTTGGAGAGATGGATCCACTCGAAGCGCTCGCGGCCGCCGAGGTGCTCGACGATTTCCGCGAAGACGCGGAACTGCTCGCGGGTGAAGCTTTCATCCTCGTCGGCACTCGGCAGGTGCGAGCCGATGCCCTCGATCTCGAGGCCGGGCATGATCTCGATCTGCGGCAGGGCCGCGGGCAGGGCGTCGGGCACGAAGCCGCCGCGACCCATGCCGGTATCGACGGCGAGGTGGCACTTCAGCCGGGTGCCGGCGGCGGTGGCGAGTTCGGAGAAATGGCGGGCCTCGTCGAGGGACGAGAGGCAGGGGGTCCAGCCGCGGCCGACGATCTCGGCGCGCTCGGCCTCCCAGGTGGCGCCGAGCAGGTAGAGGCGGGTGGCCACCCCGGCGTCGGCGATGCGGCGGGCCTCGCCGACATTGGCGACGCCGAAGAACGCAATGTCCTCGCCGGCGAGCGTGCGGGCGATCTCCTCGAGACCATGGCCGTAGGCGCCGGCCTTGACCACCGCCATCACCCGGCAGCCGGAAACCTCGCGGGCGACGCCGAGGTTGTGGCGCAGCGCGTCGAGGTCGATTTCCGCCCAGGCGCGGGGTGGGGAAGTGGCGGGCATGGATTTGCTGCGGGAAGGGGAACCGCCAGGGCGGGCGGGTGCAAAGCAATTGTGACGGAGCGCCGGCTTCAGCCGACATCTTCGAACATGGTGACGTGAAGTGTCCGCGCGGGTCACGGGAACCGGACCGACAGCCGGGTGAGCCCGGCGCTCCTTTCCGGGGCCGACCTTGCGAGTTACTTCCGAAACTCCGGATGGCGGATGTCGATCGGGCGATTCTGCCAGACGGGGCGGGACGGGTCGAAGAGGCGGGTGCCGTCGGGGAGGAGGATCTCGCCGGTTCGATCGACGGTGCAGGGATACTGGTGTCCGCCGACGAACCAGATCGCCACTCTGTTGCCGAGGGTGCGGTGGGCGAGGTGGGTTCCTGATTTCATGGGAGCCATCAGGAGCGGGCGCTCGGGATTTGACTCCGAGTGGAGCCCGTAGCCGTAGCTGATCCCGACCTCCCCCGGTTTGAGGGCCTCCAAAGTCAGCGGCGACACGATGCGATCGGGTTCTTCCGCTGCCTCCGGATGAGGCACGAGAAAGATGTCTTCGCTCTGGATGCCGTAGGCGATCAGTTGACGGAAGTAGTCGTTGGCGGTGCCAGTGGTTGGGCCGAGTTCGTTGCCGGTGGCATCAATCACGTTCTGTCGAGTGGCATCGGAGGGGAAGGAGCCGAAGTCTGCCTCAAACTCGAGAAGCGCGAGCGCAACAGAGGACATTTTCTTTGTCGCGGTCGCGAAGTCGGCTCGCTCATGCTGGCCCCTGGTCCAAGCCACCAAGAGCACCGCCGCCGTGCCCAGGATCACGACGAAGACAATCATTTCGCCGCGCTTGATCCGTTTCCCGGCGCCGGCCATGTCGGAATCCTCGATGAAGGAGCTGCGGGAAGCGAGGAATTTGGAGTGCGGAGGCTTGCCTCCGCTTTTGGAGTTGCCCGGCATGGATCTTTCCCGAGGTGTCCGGATCGCCTCCTCAAACCCGTCAATTTCAGCGACTTCCGATGGTCGGTCGGAAAGCGGAGGCAAGCCTCCGCACTCCAGATCCCCCCGCGGTTGACCCCCGGGGGGCGGGTTGCTAGCGTCCGCGCCCTTTTCCCGAGAATGAGCGCCGACTACAAAGACACGATCCTGCTGCCGCGCACGGATTTCCCCATGCGGGGGGATCTGGTCACGCGTGAGCCGGAGCGACTCGCCCGCTGGGAGTCCGCAGGTCTTTACGAGCGAATTATCGCCCGTCGCAAGGAGCAGGGAGCGCCGAAGTTCATCCTCCACGACGGCCCGCCCTTCGCCAACGGCGACGTGCACATGGGCACCGCGCTGAACAAGGTGCTCAAGGACCTCGTCGTGAAGTCGAAGACGATGGCCGGCTACGAGGCACCCTTCGTTCCCGGCTGGGACTGCCACGGGCTGCCGATCGAGTTCAAGGTGGTGCAGCAGACCCAGGGGCTGGAACCCGCCGAGATCCGCCGCCGCTCGACCGAGTTCGCGGAGAAGTTCATCGATGTCCAGCGCGGGTCGTTCAAGCGCCTCGGCGTCTTCGGCGACTGGGAAAATCCCTACCTGACCATGGATCCGGCCTACGAGGCCGAGATCGTGCGTGTCTTCGCCAAGCTGGTCGAGGACGGCGTGGTCTATCAGTCGAAGAAGCCGGTGCAGTGGAGCTACGGCGCCCACACCGCGCTGGCCGAGGCCGAGGTCGAGTACCAGGACAAGGTCAGCCCGTCGATCTACGTGAAGTTCGCGCTGACGCCGATGGCGGCGTCGAAGCTCGGCATCGGCAACGCCTCGATCGCGATCTGGACGACCACGCCGTGGACGCTGCCGGCCAACCTCGCGGTGGCGGTGCACCCGGACTTCACCTATGTCGTCGGCCAGTTCGCCGGCAACGGGCGAAAGGAGATCCTGGTCGTCGTGCGCGAGCTGGTCGACGAGCTGTGTGAAAAGACCGGGATGCGCCTGGACAGCGTGTTGAAGGAGCTGAAGGGCCGCGAACTCGAGCAGCTCGAGGCAAGGCATCCCTTCCTCGACCGCGCGTCGAAGATCATCCTCGGCAACTTCGTCACCACCGAGACCGGCACCGGGGCGGTGCACACCGCGCCGGGTCACGGGGCGGACGACTACGTGGTCGGTCGCCAGTACGGCCTCGACGTGCTGTCGCCGGTCGATGACGACGGCAATTTCACCGACGAGTGCGGCGTGCCCGAACTCGTCGGCAAGCACGTCTTCGAGAGCAACGAGCGGGTGATCGAGATCCTCGAGGAGAAGGGCGTGCTGCTGGCCCGCGAGGACTACGAGCACAGCTACCCGCACTGCTGGCGCTCGAAGACGCCGATCATCTTCCGCGCCGTCGAGCAGTTCTTCATCTCGATCGACTCCCTGCGCGACGCCGCGCTCGGCGAGATCGACAAGACCGAGTGGCTGCCCGCGTGGGGTCGCAACCGGATCCACGGCACGGTCGAGGCCCGGCCCGACTGGTGCATCTCGCGCCAGCGCACCTGGGGTGTGCCGCTGCCGGTGTTCTTCAAGGACGGCGAGGCGATCCTGTGCGCCGAGACTGCTCGCAAGGTGGCGGATCTGGTCGAAACGGAAGGCACCAACGTCTGGTTCGAGCTTTCCGACGACGAGTTGTGCGAGCGGCTGGGCCTGGAAAAGGGTCTGACGAAGTGCCGCGACACGCTCGATGTGTGGATCGACTCCGGCTGCTCGCACGTCGCGGTGCTCGAGAAGCACCCGGAACTGCATGCGCCGGCCGACCTCTACCTCGAGGCGACCGACCAGCACCGCGGGTGGTTCCAGAGCTCGCTGATGATGAGCGTGGCCTGGCGTGGCACGGCTCCCTACAAGTCGGTGCTCACCCACGGCTTCGTTGTCGACAAGGACAAGAAGAAGCTTTCGAAGAGCGAGGCCGAGAAGAGCGGCAAGCCGATCGACGCGGCGCACTTCTACGACAAGTACGGCGCCGACATCGTGCGGCTGTGGGTTTCCTCGGTCGACTGGCAGAACGAGGTGCCGTTCGGCGAGGATCTCTTCAAGCAGGTGGCCGAGCCCTACCGTCGCCTGCGCAACACCCTGCGGATCCTGCTCGGCAACCTCGAGGGCTTCGATCCGGCCGACGACCGGGTGGCGGCGAGCCACATGCCGGCGCTCGACCAGTGGATCCTGGAAAGGCTGCACGCGGTGGTGGGCGAGTGCCGCAAGGCCTATGAGCGCTACGAGTTCCGCAAGGTCTTCAGCGAGCTGAACCAGTTCTGCGCGACGGACCTTTCGGCGGTGTACATCGACGCCACCAAGGACCGGATGTACTGCGACGCGGCGAAGTCGGTGCGGCGCCGGGCGACGCAGACGGCGATGTACGACATCTTCAGCAGCCTGACCCGCCTGCTGGCGCCGATCCTGGCGTTCACCGCGGACGAGGCGTGGGAATTCGCGCCCTTCACCGATGGCAGCGTGCACGAGCAGGACTTTCCCGAGCCCGACCCGGCCTTCGCCGGCGATGACGCCACGCGGAAGATCAGCCGTCTCTTGGAAATCCGCCACGACGTGCAGACGGCGATCGAGGAGCAGGTCAAGGCCAAGGCCTTCAAGAAGAACAACGAGGCGGCGGTGAAGGTGGTGGTGAAGGAAGGCGAGCCCGCCTACGACCTGCTCAACGACGAGAACTTCGCCAAGGAGTTCTTCATCGTGGCGGACTTCGAGGTGACGGTCGGTTCCGAGTTTTCAGTGAAAGTCGCGAAGTCGGAGCACGAGATGTGCCCGCGTTGCCGCCGCTACGAGCCGCTCGTCGATGAGGTGTGCGAGAGGTGCGCCGGCGTGGTGGCGAGGGCGTAGGCCGGGCGGCGCCCGGAGTGCCAAGTGAGAAGTGCCAAGTGAAAAGTGACGATCAGCAGCCGGAGGCTGAAGAGAAGAGGATGAGGCTGTGGCCGTGGCTGGTGGGCCTGACCCTGCCGCTCTACGTGCTCGACCAGGTGACGAAGTTCTGGGTGATCCGGACCTTTTCGGATCCGCCATCGACGATGAATCATTCTCCCGATCCGCCGATCGAGGTGATCCCCGGCTTTCTCAACTGGGTGCGGGTTCACAACCAGGGCGTGGCCTTCGGCATGGGCAACGGGACCGAGTGGGCTCCGCTGGTGTTTCCCTTCATCTCGCTGGTGGCTTTCGTGCTGATCACGATCGGGCTCCGGACGCGCTTTTTCGTCGGCAAGGTCGGCATGCTGGCCGTGGCGTTGCTGCTCACCGGCATCTGCGGCAACCTGACCGACCGGTTGATCCAGGGGTCGCTGCTGGAGGAAATGCAGGGAGCGCCATTGTGGGAGCGGCTGAAGGCGGGCTACGTGGTGGATTTCATCGACGTGATCGTGCCGTTCACGAACGGCTGGCACTGGCCTTCGTTCAATGTGGCGGACTCCTGCATCTGCATCGCCGCGGTGCTGCTTTTCATCAGCGGATGGAAGGCGGAGTCGAAGGACTGACGGCGGGCTTGCCACGGCTCGCCCTGATCGGGGAGACTGCCATCCGTGAGGAGGGGGCTTTTCGCGCTGCTTTGGCTGACCGGATGGTCGTTCGCGCAGGAACTGGATGTCCCTGTCGCCGCGAGGCCGGAGAGCGGACTGCTCGACGAGGCCAGGCTGTTTGTTTCGGCACCGGAACGAAAGGAGGCGATCGAGAGTCGGATCGGCAGTCATTTCGAGAAGACCGGGTTCCGGGTGTGGGTGGCGGTGGTCGACAGCCTGATCGGCCGCACGGTGTTCCAGGAAACCCAGCGCCTGCGCGACGCATGGCTGGAGGGAGAACCGGGACTGGTGCTGGTTTACGAGGCCGACAGCGGCGATTGGGAGATCGGCTGGTCGGAGAGGTCGATCCGGTCCGGCGGTAGCGAGCTGCCGGCGGTGGGCCCGTCGGATGTCGGGCCGCAGCAGCGGGTGGCGATCATGAGTGAACTTAGGGCGCTGCCCGAGCCCGGACTGCGCTCGGCGGAGGACGCCGAGCGCTTGATCGATGCCCTGATGAGCGCGCTCGAGGTGCAGGCGGCGCCGGAAGCGCCCCGGCGCCATCTCGGCCGGCTGTTGCTGCTCGGCCTCGGTCTGGCCTCGGCCCTGCTGCTGGTGGCGCTTCTGGTCGCGGCGGGGGTCCGGCGGGCGGACCGGCGGTCACAGGACCGGCTCTACTTTCCCGAGATCCGGGTCGGCGAGCGGCTCAAGGCACCCCGGGGCGGGGGGGTGGTCAGTTCGCGGAGCTTCGGCTCTTCCGCTTGAGCTTGGGCGGCCGGATCGGCAGCGTGTCGGGCAGCAGGGCGGAGAAGGCGTGTACCAGAGGGTAGGCGATGAATGCCAGGAAGATGCCGGCCAGCAGGAAGCCGATGATGAAGTCGGCCCCCCACTGCGGCAGGGTGAACTGACCGATCCGGGGAATGGTCACCTCGAGGTTTTCGCGGAGCCAGGCGCCGATCCTGACCTGGGAGATGCGGATGAAGGGCTCGGTGAGCGGATTGCTAACGAAGCAGGCGGCGACGGCGAAGGGCACGTTGACCCGAAAGCGGACGGCGACGGCGGCGGCCGCGACGGTCTGCATCGGCATCGGCATCATGGCGAAGAAAAAGCCGATGGAGAGGCCGCCGGCGACCGTGTCGCGGCACGGGTGCCACAGCGAACGGTCGGTCAGGCGGGCGCGCACCGGCTGCCACCACTTGAACCGGCGCAACCGGCGGTGCCGGATCAGGCGATGCACCCGCCGCACGAGGCGCAGGTAGCGAACTTTCCAGATCCGGGAGGGCATGGAAGAGAGTCCCCCTTACCATGTTCCGAATCAATGGCAAATGCCTTGCGGGACGGCCCGGACGCCGCATGCTGCGGGCCGCCACGATGAATCCATTGGAAGCCTTCCTGCTCGGCGTGATCGAGGGCGTGACCGAATACCTTCCGGTCAGCTCGACCGGTCACCTGATCGTCGCGCAGCGCTTCATGGGCATCGGTCTCGAGGGCGAGGACAAGCAGGCGGCCGATTGCTTCGCGATCTGCATTCAGGCCGGCGCGATTCTGGCGGTGCTCGGACTCTACTGGCCGCGGGTGATGCAGATGCTCCGTGGTCTGGTCGGCAAGGATGCCGAGGGCCTGAAGCTGGTGGGCGCGATGGTCGCGGGCTTTCTCCCGGCGGCGGTGATCGGGATCGCGGCCAACGACTGGATCGAGGCGCGGCTTTTCGGCCTCAAGCCTGTCGTCGGCGCCTGGCTGGTCGGTGGGGTGGGCATTCTTTTCGTCGATCGCTGGATGAAGCGCGGCGGCGGCACCCGTGGCAGGGAACTGGCGGAGATCACCTGGAAGATGGCGCTGGTGATCGGCTTCGCCCAGTGCGTCGCGATGTGGCCGGGGACGAGCCGCAGCCTGATGACCATCATCGGCGGCGTGCTGGTCGGCCTCAGGCTCGCGGCGGCGGTCGAATTTTCGTTCCTGCTCGGGGTGGTCACGCTCACGGCGGCGACCGCGAAAAAGGCGGTGTGGCCGATCGAGGGACTCGCGGAGCGGTATGACAGCACCTTTGGCGGAGCCCTGCTGATGTGGGACCACTACGGGCTGTTGCCGCTGCTGATCGGGGTGGTCGCCGCCACCGTGTCGGCGGCCTTGGCCGTCAAGTGGATGGTCGCCTACCTCAACCGCCGCGGGCTCGGGGTGTTCGGCTGGTATCGGATCGCGGTCGGGATCGGCGTGGGAATCCTGATCTTCTCGGATTTCCATGGTTTCGGCTCGGCCTGAGGCGGACCGGATTTCACTTGCCCGCGACCCGGTCGGAGCGTGGACTTGGGGAGTGATTTCCCTCCGGAAAATCCCTGCCCTGCTGATCTTCGGGCTGTCGCTGGTGCTGAGCACGGGCGCGGCATCCGCGAAGACCGTGCGAATCCCGATCGCCGACGGCTTCGACTTCCCGGTCGGCAAGCCCGACGCCGGCGGCTACTCCAAGGCACGCGGCCTGCGCCTGCGGTCACCGAAGCACTACGGGGAGGATTGGAACGGCCGCGGCGGCGGCAACACCGACATCGGCGATCTGGTTTACTCGATCGGCAACGGCATCGTCGTGTGGGCCTACGACGTGCGGGGTGGCTGGGGGAATGTCGCGATCATCCGCCATGCCTACCGCGATCCGAAGACCGGCCAGGTGCGCTACTGCGATTCGCTCTACGGCCACCTGCGCGACATGCATGTGAAGGTCGGGCAGGAAGTGAAGCGCGGCGACAAGGTCGGCACCATCGGCACCAACCGCGGCATGTACGCCGCTCACCTGCACTTCGAGATCCGACACAACCTGAGCGTCGGCATGCACCGCAACAACGTGGCCAGCGACTTGTCGAACTGGGCGGACCCGACGGACTTCATCAACAAGTACCGTCGCCTGAACCGGGAGTGGGGGAAGCAGGCCGTGCCGGTCGGCACCTTCAAGGAATACAAGGGATTCCGGGGGCTCTGAAGCCATGGCGATCCGCGCGAAGGGGCAGGGCTGGCAGTTCGTCGCGCTGATCGTGGTCGCGCTGGCGGTGTGGGGCATCGAGCGCTGGAAGCCCGGGTTGCTGCGAGGTTTGCGGGACCGTCCCGCCGCAGCCGGTGCTCCGGCGGTGGTCGGCGGCTACGAGCGGATCGAGGGTTGCACCTGGGTCGACCACCGCGGCAACGATGGCGACAGCTTCCGGCTCAGGCTGCCGGATGGGCGGGTCGAGCAGTTTAGGCTGTATTTCGCCGATTGCCCGGAAAGCGCGTTCCGGTCCTATGGTGGCGGGAGGAACAACCACGATCGCATCCACGAGCAGGCGCTGGAGTTCGGGGTGAGCGACGACCAGGCCGTGGCCATCGGAAAGGAAGCGAAGCGCCGGGTTGAGGGGATTTTGCGCGGGGGCCCGATCACGATTTTCACCGGGTGGGACGATCCCTTCGGCGACCGCCGGTATCACGCCTTTGTCGAGACGCCGGAGGGCTGGCTGCACGAGCTGCTGGTGCGCGAGGGCTTGGCACGCGTCCACACCAAGGGGGCGATGCTGCCGGACGGCACCCCGGAGGCGGACCAGACGCGCCGCCTGGAGGAGCTCGAAAGGGAGGCGCGGCGATGAAATTGATCGAGGCATCGAGGGAGCTGACCGCCGCGCTCAAGCCGCTGCGCTTTTCGAAGGCAAGCCATGTCTACCTGCCCACCGACTATGCCCGCAGGCCGCACGAGGAGTACCTCCGCCGCTTCGGTGAGGGAACGAAGCGGGTGCTCTTCCTCGGCATGAACCCCGGCCCGTGGGGCATGGCCCAGACCGGCGTGCCCTTCGGCGAAATCCCGGCGGTGCGGGACTGGATGGGCATCGAGGAACCGGTCGGCAAACCCGACCTGGAGCATCCCAAGCGCCCCATCACCGGCTTCGCCTGCGAGCGCTCGGAGGTCAGCGGACGACGGCTCTGGGGCTACTTCGCGGGAAAGCATCCGAACGCGCAGGATTTCTTCGCGGATCATTTCGTGGCGAACTACTGCCCGCTGGTCTGGATGAGCGGGACCGGAGCGAACATCACCCCGGACAAGCTCCCCGCCGCGGAGATGGCGCCGGTCGAATCCGCGTGCCTCGCCCATCTGGTGAAGGTGCTCGAACTACTGCGTCCGCAGTATCTGATCGGAGTCGGCGCCTACGCCGAGGGCAAGCTCGCGGAGGCCGCCGGCATCGTCGGCAGCGGAGCGGTCATCGGCCGCGTGCTCCATCCGTCCCCGGCTTCGCCCGCTGCCAACCGCGGCTGGGCCGAGGCGGCGGAGAAACAGCTCGGGGCGCTGGGCGTGTAGGGGGGAGTGGCTCCTTTCAGGAGCCATGATGGACGGGCGGGCGATCTCCTGATCGCCCGAGCGGCTTGAAAGCCGCCCACCCCGCCACCATGGCGCTTGGAAGGCGCCACTCCCATCTTCACCCATCCGGTGCGAAGGGATCGAACGGCTCGGTCGGTTCCGGGTCGCGCTTGACGGGATGCTCCGTTTCCTCGGCAAGAATGGGCTTCTGGTGCATGAGGAAAAGCTCCTGGTAGCCCGCCTCACCCTCCAGCACCGGCATGCCGAGGCTCCTGAAGAGCGCGGCGAAGGCCTCCCAGTCGAGTTCCTTGTTTGGATGCGCCGGACGTGCGCGGAAGTCGGCGCAGGAGAGACAGATGTCGATCGACGCCAGCGGCTTCCATTCCTTGTCGTAGAAGACGAGCGCGTGGTGGGGGTCGTAGCAGTCTTCCTCCTGTTCGATCGGCTCCTTTTCCGGGTTCAGCAGCGCGAGCAGCCGCTTGGCCTGCCCCGGCATCAGGTTGCGGGTGAAGGGGGCGATGATGCCGCGGTGGTGGGTGCCGTCCGCGAAGACGATCTCGCTGCCGCGGGAGTCCCGGGTGGAGTCGTAGCAGTAGGCGACGACATGAGCATATTCGACCGGCGGCCAGCTTGGCGTTTCCGCGGCGGCGACCGACCCGATCAGGACGAGCGGGAAGAAGAGTTTCATCAGAATCCCAATCTGGGATCCGCAGGGCTTGGAGACAAGTCCGGGCATGCATCGACGCGTTCGCCACCGGAGCGCCCGGTCACCCGCTCCAGTCCTCCCATTTGAGACCCTCAACCTGCGAGAAGTCGCGCGCGTTCAAGGTGGCGACGATCAGGTTGTGGCGGATGGCGGTAGCCGCAATCAGCAGGTCGAGGTCGTGGATCATCCTGCCGAGCTGCCGCTGCCGCGCTTTCATCAGTGAAAAGCGCGACCAGACCGATTCGTCGGCGGGAAGACAAGCCAGCCGGGTCCTGAGGTTCTCGCGATAGATCCGCCAGCGTTGCGGCCGGTCCTCCAGGTGCAGGCCCCACTCGACCTCCGCGCGGGTCACGATCGAGATCCGGCAGGCATCGTCGCCGACCCTTTGCCAGCGTTCGAGAGCGGCCAGCACCGCCCGGCGCCTCAGAAACTGGGAATAGACGGAGGTATCAAGGAGCCACGTCATCGTCTTCCAGGGCGTGACTTGTCCGGCTGCTGCGCTCGCGCCACACTTCCGGGAAATCGGCGGCATCGGAGACCTCGGCGTCGGTCCAGTTCTTCCACGCCTCAAGAACATCGCCTGAAGGCCTGCGATCGGATTCCGGACTGGAGATGACCACCAGGGGCTTGCCGCGTTTGCAGACCGTCACCGGTGTCCCCGTCCGGGCCACCCGCTCGCAGATGCTGCTCAGCTTGGTCTTCGCCTCAAAGATGCCGATCTCTTCCACAAGACCAACCAACCAGATGGTTGGTTGATTGGCAAGTTTCGAAAGAACGGAGGCGGAACAGGGCGATCAAGCCAGGGAGGAATAGGTTGCTTGATGGAGAGGATTGAAAGGATGAACTTGATGAGATTTGAGATCTGAAACTTCGACGACGCGCAGATCCTCCGATCAGACGCCGGAAACCGGAAATTGAATCCCCTTCATCCTGTCCATCATGCACCCCAATTCCCAGCGCTCCGCATGGTTCTTTCCCTTGCTTGATCGCTCTGGGAGGCGGGAGTGGGAGAATTCAGGGAAAGCGGCACTTTTTCCTTTCATGTTCAGAAGTTTCAGATAATACTGAAAACAACGAAAGAAGCTGACAATGAAACTGCCGGACGAACTGAAGAGCATCGAGGTGTTTTACGATGGCCGTTGCGGGATGTGCTGCACGTTCCACGAGTGGATCAACCGTCAGCCGAGGGCGTTCCTGATCGAGTTCATCCCTTACCAGGCGGCGGATGCCGAGCGGCGCTTTCCCGGGCTGAACACGCTCGATCCTGCCCGGGAGATGGTGGTGCGGAGGATGCCGAGCGGCGCTTTCCCGGGCTGAACACGCTCGATCCTGCCCGGGAGATGGTGGTGCGGACCGACCGGGGCGCGATCTTCCGCGGGGCCGAGGCCTGGGTGCTGTGCCTCCACAGTTGCCGCAATCACCAATCCACCGCCCGCCGCCTCGCGGGTCCGGGTTTGCTTCCGGTTGCCATCCGGGCGTGCCGGGTCCTGGCCGCGAACCGCCACTCCCTGAGCAAGGTCTTCTTCCGCAAAAAGGACCGGCAGGTGAGGGAGGAGCTGCACCGGATGGAGGGAGCCGAGTGAGAGGGAGGTCGCTGCGTCGGCCTGTGATCACGAAAGGCTCCGATGGAAAGGCTGCTTGAGACAGGCTTGGCGGTGGCGGGGTGGTCGTTGGTCGCCCTGTGCGTCGGGAGTCTCTGGATTCCCCAAGTGCTTGGCTGGCGTGATCGCCTGCGCGGACTTCCTCCGCTGATGCGGGAGATGTGGTGGACCTACTCCGCCTACGTCTGGGCCAGTCACGCCTTCTTTGCGGTCCTCGCGCTGGGTTTCGGCGATTGGCTGATGGGTGGGAGTGGCGCGGCCACGGCAATGAGTTCATTCATGTATATCTGGTGGGCGGTTCGTCTGTGGCTCCAGTTCTTCGGCTTCGACCTGAGTGAAGCGGAGTCAAGCCGGGGCAAGAGGGTCGCCAAGCACCTGCTGACCGCGCTTTTCATCGGACTCGTGGCTCTCAACGGCGCACTGGTGGCGTGGAATATTGGGTGGCTGAGGCAGTGGGAGACAGGCTGATGCTGGCAATCGCGGGCCTTTATCTGATGGCGGTCCTGTCCGGCCGCTTGCTGGCGGTCCTGTCGAAGTCGACCGTGAGGCAGGTGGCTGGATGGTCGCTGACGGGAATCCTGGTGTGGCTGGGCCATCGGGTGCTGGAGGATCGGGAGGCGCTGGCGCGGATGGTGGGCATCTGCGTCGTGTTGCTCGGCGGCATGAAGGCCACGGTATACGCCGAGTGGGCCGTGGGGAAACGGCTCACGATGCGGCGATATGTTGTTTTTGCCGTCCTATGGTTCGGGATGAATCCCGGGGATTTCGTCCGGCGAGTGAGCGGACTCGGATGGAAGCGGGATCTGCTCGTCGGGGTGTTGTTGACGATCACTGGAACCGGGTTGGCGTGGTGGGTCTGGTGGTCCGGCTGGCGGCAGGTCGTGCTGATGTTCGTGCCGCTTAGCATCGCCTTTCATTTCGGGATCCTGCGGATGCTCAAGGCCTTCCTACGGCTGGCCGGATTTCCGGTGAGAACCCTGTTCGGCAACGTGCTGGCCACGAACGGCATGGCCGACTTCTGGGGCCGGCGCTGGAATGCCGGCTACACACAGATGATGCAGCGGCTGGTCGGGAGGCCCGTCGGGAGTCGCTGGGGCCCGGCGGCGGGGCTTTTGGCGGTGTTCCTCGTCTCGGGACTGCTCCACGAGTGTGCCATCACGCTGCCCGTGCAGACGGGATTCGGATTGCCCACGGCTTATTTTCTTCTTCAGGGCATCCTGACACTTGGGGAGAAGCGTCTTGGCCGGGCCGTGGGCGCGATCCCGACCCTCCTCGCCGTAGGGCTGCCGCTCGGACTACTGTTTCCGCCAGTGTTCCGCAGAGAAGTGATGGAGCGGTGTCTCGAGCTTTTCCGCCACTTGTAACCCGCGCGGGACTCACACCGGCACGGTCATGCCTTCGGCTTCGGCAATCCGTTGCTGGTTGGCGTCGAGGGTGAGGAACGCCTCCGCGCCCAGATGGATGGCGGTGGCGACGTGAAGGAGGTCCGCGAGTCGATGCCCGTGGCCGGTGGTGTGCCTGGCGCTCAGGTCCTCGGCGATGCGATGGACGTCGGCCCAGTCGGGGGCGACCACCTCAAGCTCGCCGCCGGAGAGGTCCGCCTGAAGTGCCCGCAGCATCGCCGTGCCCTCGCGCTCGCTGAAGCCCTTGGACCGGTCTCGTGCGAAGAGCCTGGTCTGCAACCGGACCGATTGGCGGAATTCCAGCAGCAGGAGGGTGGAGACGGGCAGCGGGCCGGAGAAGGTTTCGAGAAACGCGTCGGCCCGGTGGGAATTCGCCTGCTCCCTGTAACTCGCGCAGAGGAAGGAGGTGTCGGGGAACACCATCATCCCTGCTCGCCTTCGAGTTCATACTCGCGCATCGCCCGCACCTCCTCTTCGGAAAAGCAGCGGTCGCCCCAGATCTCCTTGCGCCGAGCCGCCCAGTCCACCTTGCGCCGAGGCTCCGTCGCGGTCCGCGGCGTGGCCGAAAGATAGCCGATCGGCTTGCCGCGCTTCTCAATGCGGATCTCCTCGCCCTCGCCAAGCCAGCTTTCGACCTTCGAGAAGTTGTTCCGCAGGTCGCGGACGGTGACGGTTCTCATGTGGACAAAATATGTCCACATACTTGTTGATGTCAATGCTGGCGGCTACCGCAGCAGGTTCCACGCGGTGACCAGGGCCTTGAGGCCGGCCATTTCGATCGAGGGATCGATGCCGCAGCCCCAAAGGATTCGGCCGTCGTCGTGCTGGACCTGCACGTAGGCCGCGGCGGTCGCGTCGGAGCCGCCGCGCACGGCGTGGGAGCGGTAGTCGGTGACCTTGATGTCCTTCATCCCCGCGTTTTCCAGCGCGTGGACGAAGGCGTTGATCGGGCCGTTGCCGTTGCCGGCGATGCGCTTCTCCTCGCCGTCGATCACGACGGACGCCGAGCAATCGACCCGGCCCTTTTCCACGGTGTGGTGGACCAGTTCGTAGTCGGTGACGGCGAGCGGCGTCTCGACGTTCACGAAGAGTTCGTGGAAGGCGTCGTGGATCTCGTCGGCGGTCAGTTCGCGGCCGCGCTGGTCGGCGAGGTCGTAGATCGTCTTGCCGACCTGCGGATGCATGGTCTTGGGCAGGTCGAGACCGTGCTCGCGGTCGAGGACCCAGGCGACGCCGCCCTTTCCGGACTGGGAGTTGATGCGGATGATCGCCTCGTAGGAGCGGCCGACGTCCTGCGGGTCGATGGTCATGTAGGGCACCCCCCAGGCGAGGTCCGGCGTGTCCTTGACTTCCTTCTCCCGGCGGTCGAGGCCCTTCTTGATCGCATCCTGGTGGGAGCCGGAGAAGGCGGTGAAGACCAGCTCTCCGGCATAGGGCAGGCGGTCGGGGATGCTCATCCGGGTGACCCGCTCGTAGGTTTCGCGCAGGGTCGGCAGGTCGGAGAAATCGAGGCCGGTGTCGATGCCGTGGCTGTTCATGTTCAGCGCGACGTTGACGATGTCGAGGTTGCCGGTGCGCTCGCCGTTGCCGAAGAGCGTGCCTTCCACGCGGTCGGCGCCGGCCATCAGGGCCAATTCCGTCGCCGCGGTGCCGGTGCCGCGGTCGTTGTGGGTGTGCAGCGAGATCAGGAGCGAGTCGCGGTTCTTCAAATGACGGCCCATCCACTCGATCTGGTCGGCGTGGACGTTCGGCGTGGTCCATTCGACCGTCGCCGGCAGGTTGACGATCATCTTCCGCTCCGGCGTCGGCTGCCAGACTTCGCCGACGGCGTTGCAGCATTCCAGGGCGAACTCCAATTCGGTGTCGGAGAACGACTCGGGCGAGTACTGCAGCATGACCTCGGTGTTGGGGACGCTGGGAACGAGTTCCTTCACCAGCTTCGCGCCGGCCACGGCGATGTCGCGGATCTGCACGCGCGAAGCGTCGTTGAAGGTCACGCGGCGCTGCAGCGGCGAGGTCGAGTTGTAGATGTGGACGATGGCCCGTTTCGCCCCGGCGATGGCCTCGAAGGAGCGGCGGATCAGGTGCTCGCGGGTCTGGACGAGGATCTGGATCGTGACGTCGTCGGGGATGCGGCCCTCCTCGATGAGGCGGCGGCAGAAGTTGAACTCGGTCTCGGCGGCCGAGGGGAAGCCGATCTCGATCTGCTTGAAGCCGATGCGGCAGAGCAGGTCGAAGAACTCGAGCTTCTCCTCGACGGACATCGGCTGGGGCAGCGCCTGGTTGCCGTCGCGCAGGTCCACCGAGCACCAGACAGGGGCGCGGTCGATCGTCCGGTCCGGCCAGGTGCGGTCGGGCAGGGCGATGGTGGGGAAGGGACGGTATTTTTTCAGGGATGACGGGTGCATCGCGGGGAAATGGCGAATGAAGAATGGTCGAATGACGAGGACGGGCCGCGACGGAGCGCGGGGAGCCGAAAGGTGGCCGTGAGGGAAAAAGAAAACTCAGCGGGTGGCCAGCCCTAGAAGGAGGGCGGGAAGCAAAAAGATGCCGCGGAGGATGAAAGTCATCGCCGCGAGGGATGCGCGACGCGGAGTGCTTTGTCGAGGGGGAAGTTGCCGGTGTTTCCGTGTTTCCGTCAGCGGGCCGTGCGGCTATCTGGGGGCGGTGCGCGAGCTGGTGCTGAACGAGGAGATCTACGAACGCGTGATCGAGGGGATGGTCCCCGTGGCCCGGCGGTTCGTTTGGATCGTGACGGCCGATATCAAGGACCTGCACGTCGTCCGCGGGCGGCGCTCGCTGCCCTTCCTGTCGGTGCTCGCCGGTCTCGTGGAAAGCGGGGTGGCGGTGCGGCTGATCCACGCCAAGGAACCCGGCCCGCGTTTCCGCGAGGATTTCGACCGCCATCCGGTGCTGGTCGAGAGCGACCTCTTCGAGCGGGCGCTGTGCCCGCGGGTCCACACCAAGGCGGTGATCGTCGATGGCGAGCGGATCTTCGTCGGGTCACCGAACCTCACCGGCGCCGGGATGGGCGCGAAGCATCCGGACCGGCGGAATTTCGAGGCCGGATTCGTGAGCGACGAGCGGGCCGACGTGCGGCGGTTGATGGCGTGGGCGGACGAGCTCTTTCTCGGCGGGTATTGCGGGCGCTGCCGCCTGCGCGACCGCTGCCCGGACCCGCTGGACGGCTGATTTTTGGAACTTGGCACGTCGACCTTGGAACCTAGCTTGTCCGGCGTGTTCCAGATCGTCTTCAACGAGATCAGCGCGGCGGAGATTTCGCGGCTCGACACCCTCGAGCAGTTGGAGCTGTTCGACGAGTTCAAGGTGAACCAGTCGGACCTCGACCAGCTCGACGGCGACCGCTTCGGCAAGATCGAGCGCGACGGGAAGACGCTCTATCGGTTCCGGACGAAGGACTGGCGGCTCTATTTCGAGGTGAAGGACAACGCGGTGGTGGTCCACCGGGTGCTCCACAAGGGGACGTTCTCCGATTTCGTCTTCCGCTCGAACATCCCTCTCGCCGAGGACGAGGAACTCGCCGAATCGAAGCATTTCTGGAAACTCATCGACGAAGGCCGGGCCGCCAGGCGCGTTTGAGAACGCGGGGATCTTTTTGCTTTCCGTGGAGTCGTCGGGGCCTGCTAGAGTTCGCCTAGATGAAGTGGGTGCTCTACGTGGTGTTCGGTGCGTTGATTGCCCTCGGCTGGGTGTTATTCATGAAGCAGGGGGAGGATCGAATCGCCGAGCTGGAGCGTGAGATCAGCCAGATCGAGGAGCTGGGATACCAGGATCAGATGGAACGCATCCCTTCGATGAGGGACGAGATCGAGAACATCGGCAGCGGCAAGACACTGAAGGGAATCCTGATGGCCATCCTGACGGCCGGGCTGGTCGGAATCGTTTTCGTCATCGATATCCTCCCGACCCTCGCCCACAAGTTCACCCACGCGGTCTACGACAGCGGCGAGGAGGTCGAGCAGGATCCCATGCACGACGCCCGCGCGTTGCTGGCCCAGGGCGAGTATGAGGAGGCGATCGCGGCATTTCGGGATGCCGCGGCATCCGATCCCTTGAACCGTCTGCCCTACGTCGAGATCTCGAAAATCCAGCGCGATTACCTGAGGGACCCCGAGGCTGCGGTCGAGACGCTCCGGACGGCGATCGAGGGCCAGGAATGGGGGGTCAGCGATGCCGCCTTCCTGATGTTCAGGCTCGCGGAGGTCTACGACGCGAATCTCGAGGACCGCTCCTCGGCGGCGGCGATCATGCAGCAGGTGGTCGACCAGTTTCCGGAAACCCGCCACTCCGCGAATGCCCGGCACAAGCTTCACGAGTGGGGCTTGGCCTGACCGGGCGCGCAGGCAGGTCGAGCGCCGCCCGCTGCTCTGGCTGGCGCTTTTCGGTCTCGGAGGGGTGCTGGCCGGTGATGGCGGCTGGGGAGTCGGGCTCTTTCTGATCGCGGCGCTGCTGGTGGTGCTGGCGATCTCGGGAAAGCGATGGCTGCTGGCCGGCGGCTTGATGCTCTGCGTCATGGCGGGGTTTCTCCATCACCACGATGCGGTTCAGCGGCGCGCGATGCGGGAGGATCTCGGAGCGGGGCGGCAGGCGACCTTCGACCTGCGCCTGCTTGAGGAACCGGCGGCGGCAGGGCGGGGGTGGGCGGCGGTCGCCCAGCGCCTCGATGGCCCCGGACGCGTGCGGCTGCGGGCGGGTGGGGCCTTGCCGGAGCGCGGTTCGGTGGTGAGGGCCTCGGGTCGGCTGGTGCCACCCGGTCCGCCGCGGAATCCGGGCGAGTTCGACCGTCGTCCGTGGCTCGATCGCAGCGGCGTGTTCGCCGAAATGGAAGGCGGTGCCGGCGTCGAGGTGCTGCGCGGGCCGCCCGCATGGCGGCGGCAGGCGGAAAAGGTCCGCTCCGGTTTCCGCGAGGCGGTCACCCGCGGGCTCGATCCGGTTTCCCGCGAGGCGGCGGTCATCCGGGCGGTGGTGCTCGGCGACCGGCCCGGGGACGAGATGCTCATCGAGCCGTTCCGCTTCACGGGCACGCTGCATGTCTTCGCGGTGAGCGGCCTGCATGTCGGCATGGTCGGCCTGCTCGGGTGGCTGGCGATGCGGTTGCTCGGCGTGCCACGGCGGGCGGCGCTCATTCCGCTGGTCCTGATGATGTTCGGCTACGCGTGGCTCACCGGGCTCAAGCCGCCGGCGGTGCGCGCGGCCTGGATGGCGGCGGTGGTGCTCGGCGCGTTCTGGTTCCGCCGTCGGCCCGATGTCGCCAATGCCCTCGGGCTCGCGGCGCTGCTGGTGCTGCTCACCGACGGCGACCTGGTCTTCACCGCCGGGGTGCAGCTTTCCTTCGGCGTGGTGGCGGTCATCGGTCTGGGCCACCGCCCGGTCTCGAGGCTGTGGGCGTGGATGCGGCGCGAGGAAAACTATCTTCCCCGCGCGCTTTACGGTCCCTGGCGCGAGCGTTGGTTGCGGGTGCGCCGGGGCACCGCGGACTCGCTGACCGTTTCGACCTCGGCATGGCTCGGCTCGGCGCCGCTGACGCTCTGGCATTTCGGCATCGTCACGCCGATCTCGATCATCGCCAGTGTGGTCCTCTCGCTGCTGGTGCTGCCGATGCTGGGAATCGCGCTTGTCTCCGGAGCGCTGTCGTTCCTCCCGCCCGTGAGCGAGGTCCTCAACCGCGGAAACGCCGGCCTCGCCAGCGGGCTGGTCGGTCTGGCCGAGGCCGGCGCGCGGGTGCCGGGCGGGCACTTCGAGGTTCCGCGCGACCGACCGGGCGAGGAGTTCCTGCTCGTCTTCGACCTCCAGGACGACGGGGCGGCCTGCTGGCATGGCGCGGGGGAAACGCTCGTGATCGACGGCGGATCGCGGCGCGGGTTCGAATACGTGGTGCTGCCGGCGCTGCGGCGGATGGCCCTGCGGCCCGGCTCGATCGTGGCGACGCATCCGGATGGCGGTCATGTGGGAGGCTTCATCGAAATGCTCGACGCCTTCCCGGTGCGGCGCGGACTGGTCCCGGTCCACCGGGCGCTCGGGGCGAACTACCGCGATTTCCTCGCCGCCGCGGAGTCGCGCCAGGTGCCGCTTTTCCTGGGTGAAACCGGTCGCCGGTATCCGGTGGCGGAAAGCACCTGGCTGGAGGTGGTTCGCGCTCCCGACCCGTGGAACTGGCACGATCTCGCCGACAACCGCGCGATGCCCGTGCGGCTCCACTGGCGCGGCTGGCGGATTCTTTTCATGGGCGACTCCGGCTGGACGACCGAGCGGGCGATGCTGGGCTCAGGTGCGGATCTGGCCGCCGACGTGGTCGTCGCGGGTCGTCACGAGCACGATCTTTCCCTGGGCTCGGCCTTCCTCGACGCGACGGATGCCCGGGCGGTCGTCGCCACCCACGCCGACTTTCCGCCCGAGGAGGCGATCCCGCCGTCGTGGCGGCGGGCCTGCGAGGCGCGCGGCATTGCCGTCTTTCATCAGGGCGAAAGCGGCGCGGTGAGCGTCACGATCGGGGAGGAAACCCTGCGGCTCGAAGGCTACGTCGATGGCCGCTTGCTCGAACTCCGTCGTTGAGGGCGCGCTCTCACTCCGCCTTCCTCAAGCGCATCGACTGCAGGCCTTTCCCTTCGCTCTCCCACAACACCTGGAAATCCGTTTTCGGGTAGAAGAACGCATCCTCGGGCCATGCCAACCGCTCGAACCTCCCGAATTCCGCCACCTGCTCCTCGGCCCACTCGAAGTACTCGTCGTGATCGGTCTTGAAAAGGAACTCGCCGCCCGGCTCGAGCACCCGCTCGACCGCTTCGAGAAACTCCCGCTGGATCAAACGCCGCCGGTGGTGCCGCGCCTTGGGCCACGGGTCGGGACACAGCAGGTGCAGCCGCGAGACGCTGGCCGGCCCCAGCAGCCACTCGACCGTGTAGCGGCTCTCCAGTCGCAGCACCCGCAGGTTGTCCAGACCCGCGCGCCCGGCCCTGCGGCAAACCTTGCGCACCCGCCCCAGCAGGCGCTCGACGCCGAGGAAATTCCGCTCCGGATGGTGGTCGGCCATTGCCAGCAGGAACGAGCCGTCGCCGCAGCCGAGATCGACCTCCAGCGGCCGGTCGTCCGGGAAGATCTCCCGCTTTTCCACTCGCCGGAAGTAGTCGGACGGCATGAACTCATGCCTCTCGGGAAGCCGCGGGGCGGTGGGGCGCTCGCTCATCCGCCCAAGCGAGCCGCTTACGGCCCGAAACGCAACCCGCAATGCGCTTGACGCGATTTCCCGCCGATCCCTAGCCTTTCCAAACGAAACACCACCCCCTCCCGACCGTGGACCTCAAAGAAATTCGCAAGATCGTCGAACTCATGAACGAGCACGGGCTCACGCACTTCGACATGTCGAAGGACGGCTTCCACCTCAAGCTCAAGAAGGGGCAGGACCTCGACTCGCTGAGGGACCTCATGGCCCTGATGCCGACGGCCTCCGCGGCTCCGGCACCGATGGTCTCCGGCGTCCCGCATGCCGCGAATCCCGGTGGCGGGGCCCACGCGCCGGAAGCCAATGGGGAGGCCATCACCTCGCCGATGGTCGGCACCTTCTACACCAAGCCGTCGCCCGACGCCGCCCCGTTCGTCAGCGTCGGCGACGCGGTCAGCGAGGGCCAGGTCCTGTGCATCATCGAGGCGATGAAGGTGATGAACGAGATCAAGGCCGAGCGCACCGGCACCATCACCGAGGTGGTCGCCGAGGACGGGGAGCCGGTCCAGTTCGGCGACGACCTGTTCCGCATCAAGTAGCGGCTCACGTCTTCAGTCGGGTGCGTCGCCCCACGCGCCAGCTTCTTCCAATCCGAAATCCGCGTTCCGCAATCCACAATCGATTCATGTTCAAACGCGTCCTGGTCGCCAATCGTGGCGAAATCGCCCTCCGCATCATCCGCGCCTGCCGCGAGCTCGATGTCGAGTCGGTGGCCGTCTACTCGGAGGCGGATGTCGATTCCATGCACGTCCAGCTCGCCGACGAGGCCGTGTGCATCGGCAAGGCGGCCGGCAAGGACAGCTACCTCAAGGCCGACCGCATCATCGCCGCCGCCGAGATCACCGAGGCCGACGCGATCCACCCGGGCTACGGCTTCCTTTCGGAAAACGCCCGCTTCGCCGAGATCTGCCAGAGCTGCAACATCCGCTTCATCGGCCCCTCCTCCGAGGTCATCACCCGCATGGGCGACAAGGCCACCGCCCGCGCCACCGCGGTTGCGAACGGCGTGCCGATCACGCCCGGCAGCGACATCATCACCGATCCCGCCGAGGCCCTCGAGAAGGCCCGCGAGATCGGGTTTCCCGTGATGATCAAGGCCACCGCCGGCGGCGGGGGAAGGGGAATGCGTCCCTGCTTCGACGAGGCGGATTTCTTCAAGCTATTCGAAGCCGCCTCGAACGAGGCGGAGGCCGCCTTCGGCAACGGCGACTGCTATCTCGAGAAGCTCGTCCTCAACCCCCACCACATCGAGTTCCAGGTCATCGCCGACCAGCACGGCAACTTCCTCCAACTCGGCGAGCGCGACTGCTCGATGCAGCGCCGCAACCAGAAGATCATCGAGGAATGCCCGTCGCCCCTGCTCACCCCCGAGCTGCGCGCCCGCATGGCCGAGGCTTCCGTCAGCCTGATCAAGGCGATCGGCTACGAGAATGCCGGCACCATCGAATACCTCGTCGATGACAAGGCGGAGAACTTCTACTTCATGGAGATGAACACCCGGATCCAGGTGGAGCATCCCGTGACCGAGGAGGTGATGGGTTGCGAGCTCATCAAGGAGCAGATCCGCATCGCCGCCGGCCAGCCGCTTTCCGACCACGTCCTCCACAGCCAGCCGCGCGGCCACTCGATCGAGTGCCGCATCAATGCCGAGGACCCCTACAACAACTTCGCCCCGAGCCCGGGGAACATCGACCTCTGGTACGCGCCCGGCGGCAAGGGCGTGCGCGTCGACACCCACGTCTACTCCGGCTACTCGGTCCCGCCGCACTACGACTCGATGATCGCCAAGCTCATCGTCACCGCCGCCACCCGCGAGATCGCCATCGCCCGCATGAAGCGCGCGCTCGGCGAGTTCATGATCCGCGGCATCAAGACCACCATTCCGTTCCAGCAGGAAATCCTGCACCACCCGGACTTCGTCTCCGGCAACTACGACATCGGCTGGGTGACCCGGTTTCTCGAACAGAAGAAGCCCTGACCGGGTGTTCCATCGGAGAGGAACGCCGCCGAGGAATGGAGCGCCAGAAGCGAAGGAGCGCCGGGTTCACCCGGCTGTCGTGCGAGCGCCGGTTCGATCATGTGGCCTCATCCTTGCGTCCCTCCGCCCCGCCTTCCCGATGCCGGGTAAACCCGGCGCTCCATTCCTCCCGTCATGACCGCTGACCATCTCGGCATGTATGACCGGGGCAAGCTGCCCCACCGCGATTTCGCGGGCAGCATCCAGGCCGTCACCTTCCGGCTCGCCGATTCGATTCCGAAGGCGGTCATCGAGAAATGGCGAAGGGAACTCAAAATATCACTGGAGTCAGACCAGGATGAGATTCGAAATCAGGCCCACGCCGAACTCCGTCGCCGCATCGCCCGCCACGAAGACCTCGGCCACGGCACTTGCGCGCTACGAGATCCCGAGCTTGCGGGGATCGTCCAGGAAGCACTTCGAGCCAGCCATCCGGAAGCTTGTCACCTCTTCGCCTGGTGCATCATGCCCAACCATGTCCATGTGCTTTTCCGGCTCCGTGAATCGCTCTCCATGGGGCGTCTGATCGGTGGCTGGAAAGGCTCCACCTCACGGGCCATCAACCAACGCCGCGGTCGCTCCGGTCCGCTCTGGCAGCGTGAGTATTTCGACCGAGCCATCCGCGATCAGGACCACTTCTGGCGTTCCGTCCGATACATCCACCGGAACCCCGTGAAGGCCGGACTCTGCAAGGAGCCCGTCGACTGGCCATTCTCCAGCGCAGGCATCAGCTGGCAGCCATGAACGAGCGTCCTCACGGATGGAGCGCCGCCGAGGAATGGAGCGCCGCAAGCGAAGGAGCGCCGGGTTCACCCGGCTGTCGTGCGAGCGCCGGCTCGATCATGCGGCCCCAACCTTGCATCCCTCCGCCCCGTCTTCCCGATGCCGGATAAACCCGGCGCTCCAGCCTTGCCCCGCGCCGCCACCTGGCACTTCATTCGCCCGTCCTTCCACCATGCCGGGTAAACCCGGCGCTCCGCTCCCCATGTCCCGCGACCTCTCCGACGCCGTCCTCTACGCCATTCTCGACCTAGGCTACGTCGCCGACGCCGATCTCGAAAGCACCGCCCGCGCCCTCATCGCCGGCGGCGCCGACCTCCTCCAACTCCGCGCCAAGGACCATTCGCCCGACGCCATCGAAGCCATGGCCCATCGGGTTCTCCCGCCCTGCCGCGAGTCCGGCGTGCCCTTCATCATCAACGATCACCCCGACATCGCCGCCCGCGTCGGAGCCGACGGCGTCCATCTCGGCCAGGACGACGGTTCGATCGCCGCCGCCCGCTCCATTGTCGGCGGCGATGCCATCGTCGGCCGCTCCACCCATTCCCCAGAGCAAGCCGCCGCCGCCGTTGCCGAGGGTTTCGACTACATCGGCTTCGGCCCGCTCTTTCCCACGCCGACCAAGCTCGGCCGGCCGGGCATCGGCCTCGACGACGTCGCCCTCGTCCAGGAGCAACTTGCCTGCCGCCTCCCGGTCTTCTGCATCGGTGGGATCAAGCGGAGCAATCTTCCCGAAGTTCTCGCGGCAGGCACCCGTCGTGCCGTGCTGGTTTCGGACCTGCTCACAGCGTTCGACATCCGGCAAGCTACCGCGGAGGCGAGAGAGCTTCTCATTTCGGATTTGGGATCGCGGATTGCGGATTGAATCAGCGGCGCCCTTTCGCAGTCCGGATCGAACTGACGATGATCGCCAGCAGTTCGTCGGCTTCCTTCATGAGGGATGAGAGCTTGGCATCCGGCAGCATTCCGTCCTGGCTGATCAGCTCGAGCCAGAACAGCGTCTCGTCGCACTCTTCTTCGACCGTGCCGAGTTTGTGGATGAAGTCCGCGGTGCTCTTCGCCCTGGTTGCCGCTCGATAATTGGCCGCCACCGACGTTCCGCTTCTGACGAGTTGCCTTCCTATCGCCCAGCCTTTCGCTCCATCGGGCAGCGAATCAGCGACCTTCAAAACCCGAAGGGCGAAGTCCATCGTCCGCTGCTTGAGTTCTTCCGGCGTCATCCAGCCAATTGTTCCAATCCGAAATCCGCGATCCCCAATCCGAAATCACCACGCCGTCATTTTGCGAAACGCCTCGAGCCTCGCTTCCACGTCCTCTTTCGTGATGGCCTCGAGTCGCCTTGTCGAAAACGCCTCGCAGGTGAACGATGCCACCACCGAACCGTGGGCCACGGCCTGCCGGATGTTCTCGAACGAATAGTCACCGCCGGCATGCGACGCCAGGTAGCCTGCCAGGCCGCCGAGAAAGCTGTCGCCCGCACCGGTCGGGTCCGCGATCCCGCGCAGAGGGAATGCCGCGCAGCGGAAGAAGGAATCGGGGCAGGGGACCGAGTCCGACCCGCCGTTCTGCGAGAAAAGCATCGCGCCGAACTCCCCGAGCTTGATCACCACGAACTTCGGCCCCTTCGCCAGCAGGATCCGGCCGGCCTCGATCAGGTTCGACGTCTTCGCGAAGTCCCGGGCCTCGCTCTCGTTGATTACGAAAAGGTCCAGCCGCTTCAGCACCTCGTGCAGCCGTTCGTTCGCGATCTCGATCCACAGGTCCATCGTGTCCGCGATCACGAAGGAATCGTCGCCCGCACAACCGTCCAGCATCTGCAGTTGGTTGTCCGGCGACATGTTCGCCAGCACCACGATGGAGGCATCGGCAATTTCCTGCGGCACTTTCACCTCCCAGGTCTCCAATACGTTCAGGCCCACGCGGTGGGTCACCCGCTCGTTCAGGTTCTCCAGATACTCGCCGCTCCAGGTGAAGGATTCGCCCTCCGAGTGCTCGATCCCCCGCAGGTCCACGCCGCGTCCTTCCAGCATCGCCAGGTGGTTCTTGGGGAAATCGTGCCCCACGATCCCCACCAGCCGCACGTCCGGCGCGTAGAACGTCGCCGCCAGCGCTGCGTAGGCCGCCGAACCGCCCAGCAGGTCCGCCCCCTCCGATTCCGGCGTCTTCACGTGGTCGATCGCCACCGTTCCTCCCACAATCACTGCTGCTGCGTCGTTGGTATTCGTCATCGCGCCGGACCTTCCACAACCCGCCCCCGACGTCCAGAGCGAAAGCCAGGGCGCTTCGCCCGGGAAGGAGCGCCGTCCCGCGCCTGCGGGACCGGCTTCACCGGTCCAGCGCCGGTTCTCGCGCCCCGCCTCATCCATGCCCCGGCCGGAAACGAAGGACCGCGCGAGCCCACTCGCGCCCCCATCGCAACCAAGCTCCAAGTTCCTCGCAAATCCACCATCCACCATCCGTAATCGCCCCACAACCTTGACAATCCGATAATCAGATTTCATGATTTTCACCATGACCGACCGCTCCATGACCGTCACCGAGGCCGCTCGACACTTCGCCGATCTGGTCAACCGCACCTACTACCGCGGCGAATCCACGGTCCTCATCCGCTCCGGCGAGCCCGTGGCCATGGTAATACCCGTCGGAGGTGCCTGCACGACTGGCCGTGACTGGCTCTCGAAATGGCGCGCCATCCCCCATCTGGAGACCTCTGATGCGGATGTCTTCGCTGCCGACCTCGACAGAGCCCGCGAATCCCTGCCGCTGCCCAACTCGCCATGGGCCTGATCCTCGACAGTTCCGTGCTCATCGCCGCCGAAAGGAAGCGCTTCGACATGGAAGCCTTCATCGAGGCCGAAGCCCCGATGGACAACCTCTTCATCTCGTCGATCACCGCCTCCGAACTGTTGCACGGCGTCCACCGCGCCACGCCGGAACGACGCGGCAAAAGGACGGCCTTTGTGGAAGGTGTGCTCGGCAGCACGCCGATCCTGCCGTTCGACCTCGCCTGTGCCCGCCGCCACGCCGGGCTTTGGGCTGCCCTGGAGGCGACCGGCAGCCGCATCGGTGCCCACGACCTCATCATCGCCGCCACCGGCCTCCGCTTCGGCCATCGCCTGGCGACCCTCAAAGAAGGCGAGTTCGCCCGCGTCGAAGGCCTCACTTTGGCCAACGCCCGCCCCTACGCCCGACCGGGCTGACGCGGCAGGGCGCCAAGCTACCGCCATCCAAGCCACCGCCCTCGAAGGAGCGCCATCCGGGAAGGAGCGCCGGGTTCCTTGGCGCGCCGTAGCCTTGGCGGAGGAGGCACCCGGCTTCACCGGTCGAGCGCCAGTTCACGCACTCCACCTCACCCTTGCCCTGGGCGGAAACCAAGGACCGCGCGAGCCCACTCGCGCCCCGCCCGACCCTGGTCGCACGAATTCTCCCTCCCGCCCCGCCCCAAGGAGCACGGACATCCTGCCCGTATCTTCTCCACCCGGATCGCGCGACCCCAGACGCGCCCCGCCTGACCCTGGTCGCACGAATTCTCCCTCCCGCCCCGCCACTTCGGACCTTCGACCTTCAGACTTTCCGACCTTCGACATTTTCCCCCGGCAAGCTCCGACACCTCAATCCCCAATCCGACTTCACCTCTCATCCCCCGCCACCGGCTCCCGGTTCGGCACCGCCGCCATCGCCTCCAGGAATGCCTCCCGCGAGCCCCGCGCCGCCCGCTGGGCGATCAAGTCGTAGGTCTGCAGCGCCGACAGCTTCTCCGCCACGGCCAGGCTGATGAACTGGTTTACCGACACCCCGTCCGCCTCGGCCACGCTCTTCAGGTGCCGGTGCAGCGAGTCGGGCAGTCTCACGGTCAATGCGCTCATGTTTTCTTAAGGAAATCGCCAGGAGTCAGTGGCGGGATCCCGAACCGCCTGGCCGGCTCGAAATCCCCGAGATTGAAGGTCACGATGAAATCGGCGCCGGCCGCCAGCGCCGTCTCGAAAACCATGTCGTCCTTGGGATCCTTGAGATGGGGTCGCCACAGGAAATGGATCCGCTGGTTGTGGGCCACTTCGCACAGCCGGTCGAGAATCGCGTCCAACCGGGACGCGGACAGCGGGATATCGCTCTCGGGCCTTCGCAGCACCTCTTCGTACTCGGTGACCAGAGGCACGGAAAGCACCGGCTGGAATCTTCCGGCATCCGCTCTGAGCAGCACTTCATGACTGGCACCTTGGTTCGATTTCATCGCGGCCACGATCACATTGGTATCAAGCACCGCCCGGATCACCATGGTGGTATATACGCCACCGCTCGTGATGTCAATTCCAGCATCTTCACGCCGGGGTCTGGGTGACGGCATGCGAAATGGCCCGAAAGACCATGAGACCGAAGCCCGGGGTCACGCCCTGGGAAATCCGACCACGCGACCAAACCGGCGGCCCGAAGGGTCGCGGGAACCACGCCATCTCGCCACCTCGGACCTTCGACCTTCAGACACTCCAACCCCTCCCCGACAACGCCGGTCTGAAAGTCCGAAGGTCTCAAGGTCAAAAGTCCTCCCGCTCGATCGCCCCCCAAGGAGCGCGGGCATCCTGCCCGTATCTTCTCCAACCGGACCGCGCGACCCCGGTCGCGCCCCACCTGACCCTGGTCGCACGAATTCTCCCTCCCGCCCCGCCACCTCGGACCTTCGACCTTCAGACTTTCCGACCTTCGACCCTCCCCGCCAAAGCCGGTCCGAAAGTCATCGCGTCGTGTTCAGCCGCGTGGTAGTCTCCCGACATGCCGACGGTCCTCCGCATCGGTCCGTTTCGCTTCCACTTCTACTCCGATGAAGGCCATGAACCACCACACATCCACGTCCGAACTCCGGATGGAGAGTGCAAGTTCTGGCTCCATCCAGGCATCGGCCTCGCCGCCAATCGCGGAGTTCCGGCGCACGACCTCCGGCAGATCGAGCAGTTGATCTACGGGCATCACGAACTGTTGAAAAACGCCTTCCATGAATTCCACTCACGCTGAACCTCCCGTCGCGGCGGAACCCATTGCCGTCGCTGCCAGGGCCGATGGCCGCACCATCATCGTCGAACTCCACGACGGCCGCACGATCGGATTTCCGGCGGATCGCTTCCGCCGCCTTGCTGCCGCCAGCCACGAGCAGCTTGCCGCGGTGAGCGTCGAAGTCGGTGGCTACGCCTTGCGCTGGGACGAACTCGACGAGGACATCACCGTCCCGGGGATCCTTGCCGGCCGCTTCCAGCTCCCCCCGGCCTGATTCGTGGCGCAAGGGGCACGCTCGCGCCACGACCTCGGCCTCCCGCAGTGAAGGAGAAAAGGACCGCGCGAGCCCACTCGCGCCCCGCCCGACCCTGGCCGCATGAATTCTCCCTCCCGTCCCGCCACCTCGGACCTTCGACTTCAACCCGCACTTCTCATACCCGGTCGGGCGGGTGCCCAATGACGAATGACGAAATACCCGGATACCCAAGGAAATCCGAATGCCGATGCCCGAAGTGGGGGGCAAGCCACGCTGACACCCTGCTCGGGGGGGGGGCTTCGTCCTTCGAAATTCGAGATTCCTTCGTGCTTGGGTGTTTGGGTGCTTCGTCATTGGTCCGGCTTCGTCATTGGCCCGCATTTCGAACTCGTGAGAAATCCGGGTTAAGACCCCAAAACCTACGTGTTCCCCGTAGTCTCGCCTCAAGATTGTGCGGTTTCTAAAGAAAATACCGCAAAAACCACTGATTTCCCCCGGGAATCCGCAATCCGCAATCCGCAATCCCAAATTCCCCTTGCCCCGTGTCCCAAAATATTGCTACGTGTCCCTATCGCTGGTGGGAAACGAACCGCTCTCGGGAGCCGTGACGCCCCCGTCACCGAAAAATCCAATTTTTTTCTAGACGACCAGCCTCGAACCAACCAAAACACAGCCCGTCATGAAACCGATCCATTCCCTCGCGCTTCTCGGCGCTCTTTCTGTCGCTGTTCAAGCAGCCGTCACTCCGCCTGTCGGATATACTACACAACCTTTAGTGTCCGGCTTTAACATTATCGGGATCAACCTGAGCGCATCACCGTCAGCCGCCGGCGATTTTGAGACGATTTCTGGAACGTCTCTTACTGACAGTGATATCGACTTTTCGGCGACTTTGACCGCAGGTGAACCGCATACCTTGAGGATAACGGGTGGGGCAAACGCAGGAATCAACACTGAAGTTGTCTCTTGGGCCTCCAACACTATCGTAACCAAGGACGACATCTCGGGGCTTATTACCAGCACAGATGCGTATGAAATCCGGAAAACGCTGACGGTCCGGGATGTTTTCGGGCCCGCCAATGAGGCTGGCTTGGCTCCTGGTAATACCAATTCCGTAGGTGCCGATAAGGTTTGGGTGCAAACCGATTCT